>Ga0208243_1000198_pt1 | contig 43943 bp, 44 predicted proteins | sample Subbio2Aug_QV12A_FD_184826 | JGI IMG/M metagenome (GOLD analysis project Ga0208243, IMG submission 184826) | Serpentinite rock and fluid subsurface biosphere microbial communities from McLaughlin Reserve, California, USA - CR12Aug_QV12A (SPAdes) | ecosystem: Environmental > Terrestrial > Deep... | reverse complement strand
GCGGTGCGACGAGCGCCATCGGCGCATCGGCGAAGATCTCCGGGATGCCGCCGACCGCGCTGGCGATCATCGGCCGTCCGGCCGCCAGCGCTTCGAGCACGATGTAGGGCAGGGCTTCCGCGCGCGACGGCACCACCACGGTGCGGGCAAGCGCGAAGGCCTGCCTGGCCGGCATCGGATCGAGGAAGGTGACGCGGGACGACATGCCGCGCTCGGCCACCGTGGCGACGTAGCGGTCGCGGTCATCGCCGGACCCCACCATGACGGCCGTCAGCGGACGACCGAGCGCCCGCTCGGCCAGCTGGAGCGCATCGATGAAGATGTCCGGTCCCTTCAGGTCCCGCATCATGCCGATGTAGAGGAAGTCGCCCGCGCCGGCGGCAGGGAGGACCGGCTCGAACTCCGAAGGCGCGACGCCGTTGTAGATGACCCGGTGGCCGACGCGCGGTTCTCCCACCTTGCGGCGATAGGTCTCCTCTTCGTAGCGGGACACGAACAGGATCTGGTCCGACACCCGCTCCAAGAGGCCCTCGAGCATGAACGTGGCGCGGCCCGTCATGGTCGAGGGACTGTAGTGCAGGCTGCCCCCGTGGGGCGAATAGAGGCGGGCGACGCGAGACCTGGATACCCGCAACAGTGAGCCGAACACGCGCGAATAGACGCCGCCCTTGGCGCTATGGCCGTGCAGGATGTCCGGCTGCAATTCCTTGATCAGTCCGAACGTCCGCCAGGCCGCGGCGATGTCGCCGAGACCGACGTGACGCTGCATCGGCGTGCGCCGCACGCCGAGTTCGAGCTTCGATTCCATGGCGCGGAACAGCCGCGCCTCGTAGTCTCCTCCGGTCGAGGAATCGCACACGATCCCGACCTTGTGGCCCGCCGCCGCCTGCGCGTCCGCCAGATCGCGCACGTGGCGGAAGATTCCGCCGACCGGCGACCGGAAGCAGTGGACGATGCGCAGGCTCTGGCTCAAGGGAAGCGGAATCCATCCTGATCAGAACAGGCGCTCGCGGACGTAGACCGTGTCGCCGGGAAGGATGGGATCGGACGTCAGCACGCGGCCGGTCATGACCTTGCCGTTGATGTCGCGGGTGATGTCGACGTTGGCCTGGTAGGCGCGGGGCGAATAGCCGCCCGCCGCGGCGATGGCCTTGTGAACCGTCATTCCGGGCACGTAGGAGTATTGTCCGGCCGCGCCCACTTCGCCCATGACGAAGATCGGGCGGTAGCGGTCGATCTCGACGGAGACGTCGGGGTCGCGCAGGTAGCCGCCGCGCAATTTCTGCGCCAGATCGGCCTCGATCTGCTGTGCCGTGCGGCCCCGGGCGCCGACGGCGCCGACGAGCGGGAAGGCGATGTAGCCGGCCTGATCGACGCTGTAGACGTTCGACAGCCCGTCCTGTTCGAAGACGGTGACGCGGATGCGGTCGCCGGCGTCGAGCACATAGGGCTTGTTGATGGCGGCGTGGAAGGCGGGTGCGACCGGACGATAGCTGGCGCAGCCGGCGAGAAGAAGCACGGCGAAAGCGGCGGTCGAGACAGCGAACGGGCTTTTCATCGAAGACACGCACCCCTTGACGGACCGCCGGGACCCCGACGATCGAAGACTGCCCCGTTATCCGCTCGTTAGGGTTAATGCCGGGTAAAAGCCCTGCGCGGACGACAGCGCTTTTTTTCCGGAAAATCTCCTGAGACGCCGGGTTAACACATTGTAAGGACGTCTGAATCATCCGTTACTTCAGTCTTAACCGGGCGGTTACCATAGGCGTTTACCATGCCGGGTCACAGATGAGTGGAGTGACCACAGATGGCCGTCGTCGACGCCTCCCGAGCGGATCTCGACATAGACATTGGCGCCCTGGTTTCGAGCCTGGTCCGCGACTGGAAGCGGATCGCACTCGTTGCCGCCTGCGTGACGGCCGGCGCCTTCGCCTTCGCCAGTCTCTCGACCAGGCACTACCAGGCCGAGACGCGCATCCTGATCGAGACGCGCGAGTCGGTCTTCACGCGTCCCGATGCCGGCGGCGACGACTCGGCCATCCTCGACGACCAGGGCGTGACGAGCCAGGTCGAGGTCATCGCCTCGGCGGACCTCCTGAAGCAGGTGGCGCGCGACCTCAACCTGGCCGCGATCGCGGAATTCGAGGCCTCGGGTGAGGTGAGCTTCGCGGAGCGCATGCTGATCCTGCTCGGCCTCAAGTCCGACCCCGTCGAACTGCCGCCCGAGGATCGCGTGATCCGGGCCTTCCGCGAGAAGCTCACCGTCTACCGGGTGGAGAATTCGCGCGTCATCGTCGTGCAGTTCTCCTCGGAAGATCCCGCTCTCGCCGCCCGCGTCCCGAATTCCATCGCCGATGCATACATCGCGCTCCAGCGCAGCGCCAAGCAGCAGTCAAACGCCGACGCGACCGACTGGCTGGAGCCCGAGATCGCCGACCTGAGCGCCAAGGTGAAGGCGGCGGAGAGCAAGGTGGCGGACTTCCGCTCGAACTCCGACCTGATGCTCGGCAACAACAACGCCGCGCTCGCCACCCAGCAGCTCTCGGAGCTTTCGAGCGAGCTGTCGCGCGTCAAGGCCGGGCGCGCCGCGTCCGAGGCGACCGCATCGGCCGTCCGCCGGGCTCTGGCTGCGGGGGCCTCGATCGACGCGCTGCCTGGGGTCCTCGCCTCGCCGCTGATCCAGCGGCTGCGCGAGACGCGGGTCCAGCTCCAGGCCGACATCGCCGACGTGTCTGCGACGCTGCTCGACAACCATCCGCGCATCCGCGCGCTGCGCTCGCAGCTCGCCGACCTCGATTCCCAGATCCGCAGCGAGGCCGGCAAGGTGCTGGAAGGCCTCGACACCGAAGCCGATGCGGCGCGGCTGCGGGAGGTGGAACTGACCGCCGAACTCAACCGCTTCAAGGCCGAGTCCGCCCGCGTCGGCGAGCAGGAGGTCGAGCTGCGCGCGCTCGAGCGCGAAGCCGCCGCCCAGCGGGATCTGCTGGAGAGCTATCTCACCCGCTACCGCGAGGCCGCGTCCCGCAAGGACCGCAACTACCTGCCGGCCGACGCGCGCATCTTCTCGCGGGCCAGCGCGCCGTCCGAACCCTACTTCCCGAAGATCGTTCCGATCACCGCCGCGGCCTTCGTCGCGGCACTCCTGGTCATGGCGCTCGTGACCCTGCTGCGCGAGCTGTTCAGCGGCCGCGCGCTGCGGCCCGCCGCGACGGCGGAGCCGGTGCGCGACGTGCCGATGCCGGCCTTCGCCCCAGGCAGGGCGGACGCGACGTTCGCGGCTCCTCAGGCCGATGCCCTGGCGGAAAGGACCCCCGTCTTCACGAAGGGCCAGATCTCCGTCGAGGCAGCCGCCGAACGGCTGATCTCGCGCGGGGCCTCGCGGGCCATCTTCGTCTCGCCGGAAGGCGACGAGGGAGCGGCGACCGCCATCATGGTGGCGCGCGAGGTGGCCGACGCCGGCCTGCGCACGCTGCTGCTCGACCTCACCTCGACGGGCGCCGCCTCGCGGCCGATGCTGGACGGGGCAAGCCACAAGGGCATCACCAACCTGCTCTGCTCGGAGGCGCAGTTCACCGACATCATCCACCCCGACCTCTACTCGGACTGCCACGTGATCCCGGTCGGCACCGCCGACCCGGCCCGCGCGATGCGGGCGGTGGATCGCCTGCCGATCATCATGGACTCGCTGACGACGGCCTACGACCTCGTGATCGTCGAATGCGGCCCGGCCGAGCCAGCGAGCCTGAAGCGCCTGGTGTCGGGCGCGACGGAGGTGATCATCAGCGTGATCGAGGAAGAGGACGCGGCGGTCTCGTCGACGGAGCAGAGCCTGAAGTCGGTCGGCTACGACAAGGCCTTCCTCGTGACGCCGCTCGGCTACGTGCCGCCGCGCGCTCCCACGCCGGACGAACGCTCCGCCGCCTGAGAAAGAAACCCGGGCCTGGCACAAGCCTCTGCAGGTGACGTGACCAACTGCAACCGTTAGAAGCGATGCCGTGTATACATCGCTGGACGGGGGCTCGATGACGATTGCCGACGGTGACTTCCTCTGGGAGGGCAGTGCGGACTTCAAGGACGCGTCGAACACCATGGCCTTCATGCGCTGGCTCGAGGCCGAGCGCGGCCTCCGGCTGCGCGATTTCGAGGCGCTGCGGGCCTGGTCGGTGGACGACATAGAAGGCTTCTGGGCGGCGGTCTGGGACTATTTCGCGATCATCTCCGACGACGGCTACGACCGCGTGCTGGAAAGCCGCACCATGCCCGGCGCGCGCTGGTTTACGGGCAGCCGCGTCAACTATGCCGAACACGTCCTGCGCCGCGAGGCCGATCACCCCGACAGGACGGTCTTCCACCACGTCTCGGAACTGCGTCCGCTGGCCGATACGACCTGGCGCGAACTGGGCGCAGATGTGCGGCTGATGGCGACCTGGCTGCGGGCGCGCGGCATCGGCCCGGGCGACCGCGTCGTCTCCTACATGCCCAACATCCCCGAGACCATCGTGGCCATGCTGGCCGCCACCGCCATCGGCGCGGTCTGGTCGTCCGCCGCGCCCGAATTCGGCGTCAAGACGGTGGTCGACCGGTTCGCGCAGATCGAGCCGAAGCTGATGTTCGCCGCCGACGGCTACCGGTTCGCCGGCCGCGACTTCTCCCGCATCGACCAGATCGAGCAGATCGCCGGATCCCTTCCGGGACTGGAGACGGTGGTGTGGCTGGACTATGCCGGCAGCGGCGCGCGGCCGGCGCTGGACGGCGTCGCCATCGTCGCCTGGGAGGACGCACTGTCGGGACCGGCGGTGCCGCGCGACGACTTCCGCTACGAGCGCGTCGGACCGGATCATCCGCTCTGGGTGCTGTTCTCTTCGGGCACCACCGGCCTGCCGAAGGCCATCGTGCACGGCCATGCCGGCATCATCGTCGAACACTACAAGACGGCGGCCTTCCACCTCAACCTGAAGCCCCACTCCTGCATGTTCTTCTACTCGACGACCGGCTGGGTGATGTGGAACTCGCTGCTCTGGGGGCCGCTGATGGGCGGCCGGGTCCTGCTCTACGACGGTGCGCCCTCGCATCCCGGGCCGGACCTGCTGTGGCGGCTGGCTGCGGAGGTCGGCGCCACTTCGTTCGGCGCAAGCCCGACCTATGTCGACACGATGCGGCGCCAGGGTGTGGTGCCGAAGGACGTCTGCGACGTCTCCGCCTTCGAGAACGTGTTCCTGGCCGGTTCGCCCTCGACGCCCCAGACCTTCGCGTGGCTGCGCGAGGCGGTGAAGGAGGACCTCTGGATCACCTCGCAGTCGGGCGGGACCGAGTTCTGCAGCGGCATCGTCGGCGGGACGCCGCTGCTGCCCGTGCATGCAGGCGAGATCCAGACGCGGTGCCTCGGCGTCGACGTGCGCGTCTTCGATGAGGCCGGGCGCGAGCTGGTGGGCGAGGTCGGCGAGATGGCGATCGTCAAGCCGATGCCCTCGATGCCGATCTTCTTCTGGGGCGACACGGACTTCGCGCGCTACCGCGAAGCCTATTTCGATGCATGGCCGGGGGTCTGGCGCCACGGCGACTTCATGGAGATCAACGCCCGCGGCGGCTGCTTCGTCCATGGACGGTCCGACTCGACGCTGAACCGCTTCGGCGTCCGCATCGGGTCGGCCGAGATCTACCGGACCATCGATCACATCGAAGCGCTGGCCGACAGTCTGATCGTGTGCATCGAGGAGCCCGGCGGCGGCTTCTACATGCCGCTCTTCGTGGAACTGCGGGACGGGGCGGTGCTCGACGAGGACCTGCTGCAGCAGATCCGCACCCGGCTGCGCAGCGAGCGCAGCCCGCGCCATGTGCCCGACGAGGTGCTGGCCGTGCCGGCCATTCCCTACACGCTGTCGGGCAAGAAGATGGAGGTGCCGGTGCGAAAGCTGCTGATGGGCTGGCCCGCCGAGAAGGCCTTCAGCGCCGACGCCATGCGCAATCCGGCCAGCATGGACTGGTTCGTCGACTTCGCCGAACGGCGGGGCGCGAAGGGCGAGGGGCTCTACCGCAACCTCGCCGCGCGCTAGGACCGCGAGGGAGCGGGCTTTCGCCCGCGCCTTCAGGAGAGCTTCAGGAGCTTCGCTGCGTTCTGCTTCAGGACCAGCGGCTTGACGTCGTCCTTGATGCCGATGGTCTCGAAGTCGGACAGCCAGCGGTCCGGCGTGATCGCCGGCCAGTCCGAGCCGAACAGCATCTTGTGCTTCAGGATCGAATTGACGTAGCGCACGAGGATCGGCGGGAAGTACTTCGGCGACCAGCCCGACAGGTCGATGTAGACGTTGGGCTTGTGGGTGGCCACCGACAGCGCCTCCTCCTGCCAGGGGAAGGAGGGGTGAGCGAGGATGATCGGCATGTCGGGGAAATCGACCGCCACGTCGTCGAGATACATCGGGTTGGAGTATTTCAGCCGCATGCCCATGCCGCCGCGCATGCCGGAGCCGACGCCGGTCTGGCCGGTGTGGAACAGCGTGATGGCGCCTTCCTCGGCGATCGCCTCGTAGAGCACGTAGGCGGAGCGGTCGTTCGGATAGAAGCCCTGCATGGTGGGATGGAACTTGAATCCCTTGATGCCGAACTCCCGCACCAGCCGCCTGGCCTCGCGCGCGCCGGCCTTGCCCTTGGCCGGGTCGATCGAGGCGAAGGGAATCATGATGTCGCTGTTGGCGGCCGCGACCTCGGCCACCTCCTCGTTCTTGTAGCGGCGGAAGCCGGTCTCGCGCTCGGCGTCGACCGGGAAGATCACGCAGCCGATCCTGCGCTCGCGGTAGTAGTCTGCCGTCTCCTGCACGGTGGGCAGCATGCCCCTGGCGCCGGCCGGATTGCGGAAGTAGGCGGCCATCCCGGCCTGGAACTCGTCATAGCCGTCGTCGCGCGGGCCGCAGCAGGGCTCCTCGGCATGCGTGTGGATGTCGATCGCCAGCAATTCGTCGAGTTTCATGCGTTGCCTGCCTCCTGGATTCGGCGGGCACATTCCCCAAACGCGGGCCGGTTGTAAACACCAAATCCCGTGCGGCGGCCGCGCGTCAGTCCCCGGTCCCGGCCGCCTTCCCGGCGACGGCACCGTTGCGCCGGCGCAGGAGCCGGATCGCGCTCCACAGCCGCGGGTTCGCCTTGACGAACCGGCGTGCGCCGGCGAGGCCCCGCCGCAGCCCGACCGCCAGCCGCCCCTTCGCGGTCAGCGGGACCGCCACGTCGAACGGCCGGGTCTCGATGTCGCACCACTGGCGCTTGTAGCCCTCGTCGCCGACGCTGAAGTCGAAGGTCGACAGTCCCGCCTCGCACGCTTCGCGGATGTTCTCGAAGAACAGGAAGTCGCCGGGACTGGCAGCGGCGAGCTCGTCCTCGGCGAAGGCGACGAAGTCGCAGACGATCGTCGTCCGAGCGAGGCTGCTTCCGGTGACCGCACGGACGATGCCGCCGACCTCGAGCGCCTGGAGCAGGAACCGGGGGCGGGCCGGCGAGGCTGCGGCCTCGCCGAAGAGCTCCCGGAAGAACGCGCGCACGCCGTCGTCGCCGAAGGGGTCGGCGACGCCCATCGCGGCGAAACGCGCGGCCTTCATGCGGAAGAAGGCGTCGAGCAGGCGGTCGGTCTCGCCGCGGCTGCCTGCCGCGAAGCGGCGGAATCCGCCCGCTGCCTCGAACTTGCGGATCTGCGACCGGTGCTTCTTGCGCTTGCGCTTGCCGCTGGCCCGCGCGAGCACGCCGTCGAACCCGGGGGAAAGGTCGATCGCCAGCACCGGATCCGGGCTCTGCCACGAGCGCAGGGGCGACAGCGGGTTGGGGACGCCCTCGAACCGCTCGGCCAGACGCTCCAGCATCAGGAGGTCGACGTCCGGACGCGCGGCGCGGACGGCCGCCGCGAGCGCGGCCCCTTCGGCACCCCCGACCTCGCCGGTCCATCCCTGGCCGAGCGCCGGAAAGCTGCCGTTGGCGTGCGACCCGCCGACGATCCTGGCGATGCTGACCGTGCCCTTGCGGACGACCTCCAGGCAGAGTGCCAGTTCCGCGCCGCCTCCTCTCGAAAGGGCCAGGCACAGGATGTCGGGGTTGCAGTGCCGCGCCCAGGCCTCGATCCAGTCCGGGCTCTGCGGCGGGGCGTGCAGCGCCTCCCGGCAATGCGCGCGGTAGAAGGCGAGGGCGCCGCGTCCGTGCAGGCAGGCGGCCTCGTCCGCCGGCATCCCAGCCGCCCGAGAACCGGCTGCAGGCGCCGGCCGGCCTTCCGCAGGCTTGTAGGCGACCGTATCAACCATACCTTTAACCTTCGCGGGTACTGCTACCGTCAGCGCGGTGCCGCACCTGCCGATGGTGCAGCCTAGCGGGAAATGGTGAAAGAATGATCGACAGGGGGGAACTGCTCAGGAAGCTGGTGCTGCACGGCGCCCGGCTGAGCCTGCTCGCCCCGCTCGCCGGCCGCCTGTTCGGCGGAATCGGCGCCATCATGATGCTGCACAAGGTCAATGACGAGCCGCCGCGCGGCATCGGGGTCAACCGGCATCTCACGGTGACACCGTCGTTCCTCGACGCCGTCCTGACCGAGGTGCGGCGGATGGGCTACGTCTTCGTGTCGATGGACGAGGCCGTCGACCGCCTGAAGAGCCGGTCTGCGGCAGAGCGCTTCGTGGCCATCACCGCCGACGACGGCTACCGCGACAACCTGACCGACGCGCTGCCGGTGCTCGAGCGCCACGGCGCGCCGATCACGGTCCACGTCGCCCCGGCGCTGACGGAAGGGAAGGTTCTGCTCTGGTGGGACCTGCTCGAGGAGATCATCGCGACGCGCGACGTGGTCTACCTGTCGATGCCCGAGGGTCCGGCCGTCTTCGAGTGCGACACGCCGGCCGCCAAGTTCCGGACCAACACCGAGATCCATAACTACCTGACCGAACGGGTGGCCGAGGAGGACCAGGCGCAGGTGATCCGCGGCCTCGCCCGTTCCTGCGGCATCGACCCCCTCGGCGCCGGGCACCGGGCGCTGATGGACTGGAACGAGCTGCGCCGCTTCGCATCCCATCCGCTCGTCACCATCGGCGCACACAGCGTCCACCACTACAATCTGCGCCGGCTGTCTGCGGAGAAGGCGATGCGCGAGCTCGTCGACGCGCGCAGCATCATCGAGATGGAACTGGGCGTGACCCCGCGCCACATGGCCTACCCCTACGGCTACGAGGCCGCGGTAGGCCACCGGGAGGTCGGGCTCGCGCGCGAGGCGGGCTACGTCTCGGCGGTGACCACGCGCCACGGGCTGCTCCAGGCCGAGCATGCCGGACACCTGCAGGCGCTGCCGCGGATCTCCATCAACGGCCGCTACCAGCGCATCGCCCATATCGGCACGATGCTGTCGGGCATCACGATCCCGATCGCCAACCGCGGCCAGCGCGTCGTCACCGTCTAGTCCGGCGGGCCTTCAGCCCTGCGCCTTCGGCCCGGCCATCCACTTGATCAGCGCCATCGCCGGCAGCACCCACAGCAGCCCGGTGAAGAAGAAATAGGCGAGGTGGACGACCCACGACGACTCCGCCAGCTGCGCCACCGCGACGATGGTGGCGACGACGGCGTAGACCACGACGAGCGCGACGAGGAGGATGGTGCCGATCAGCTTCTTCAGGCGCAGGGGCATGGACGCTTCCTTTCGGCCCTGCATGTACGCGGCCCGGCGGCAAAGGCAATGGCCTATGCGCGCCAGGCGCCCGGCGCGACCGCGTGCCGCGCGGACAAGCCTTGCCAGCGCCCCACCTATCGGCCACGACAAGCCGCCGCATGAACCTCCGGACGGACCCATGACCGCCATCGCCGAATCCACGCTGCAGCTCGCCATCGAACGCCAGGCGCGCAACCGCGCCCTCGTCCGCGGCTGGCTCTACGTCGTCCTCCTCGTCCTGTTCGCCCTGGTGGTGGTGGGCGGCGCGACGCGGCTGACCGAGTCCGGCCTGTCGATCACCGAGTGGAAGCCCGTTCTGGGCGTGCTGCCGCCGCTGACCGAGGCCGCCTGGCAGGCCGAGCTGGAGAAGTACCGCCAGATCCCCGAGTACCAGCTGATCAACAAGGGCATGAGCCTCGACGACTTCAAGACCATATACTGGTGGGAATGGAGCCACCGGCTGCTGGCGCGCGGCGTCGGCGTGGTCTTCGCCCTGCCGCTCGCCTTCTTCTGGCTGACCGGCCGGCTGGAGGGGCACCTGAAGCCGAAGCTCGTCGGCCTGCTCGCCCTCGGCGGCCTGCAGGGCGCCGTCGGCTGGTGGATGGTCGCGTCCGGCCTCACCGAGCGTACCGACGTCAGCCAGTACCGCCTCGCCACCCACCTGACGATCGCCTGCGTCATCTTCGCGGCGACCATGGTGGTGGCACGGGGGCTGGCGCCGCACACGGCTGCGCCTTCGAAGGAGGGGACGCGAACGTTCTCGCTGGTGCTGATGCTCCTCGTGCTCCTGCAGATCTATCTCGGCGGCCTCGTGGCGGGCCTCAATGCGGGGCTCGCCTACAACACCTGGCCGCTGATGGACGGCGCGATCGTTCCCGGCGATCTCCTGATCCAGCGGCCCTGGTGGATCAACTTCTTCGAGAACGCCAAGACGGTGCAGTTCGTCCACCGGACGGGCGGCTACGTGCTCTTCGCCGCCGCGCTGTGGCACATGATCCAGGCGCGCCGGGACGAGCCCGGCAGCACCCATGCCCGCCGCGCGCTGGTGCTCTTTCATCTGGTGCTCGTGCAGGCGGCGATCGGCATCACCACGCTGCTGTTCCAGGTCCAGATCGGCTGGGCGCTGCTGCACCAGGCCTTCGCGCTGGTGGTGCTGGGCTTCGCCGCGGCGCACTGGCGCGGCACGCGCGGCAGCTATCCCGCCGAGACCGGCCTCCTCGTCCGGAGCTGACGCTCAGAGCCTCGACCGCAGGGCGTCGTACTGGGCGGGGCTGGTGTCGGCCAGCGCCTCCGCGCGCGAAGCGGGACGATCCTCGTAGGCGACCGGCGCGTCGAACTGGCTGGCCGTCAGGTCGACGCGGTGCCCGCCGACCCGGTTGTAGAAGTGCGTGCCCTGCGCCGTCGGCGTCTTCAGGATATCTCCGCCGAACAGGTCCTGGACGACCAGCGCGGTCACCCCGCACTGGCCGCGCGCCGGGACATCCTTCGTCCACCGCGTCGAGCTGTCGATCGACCAGGCCGTCTCCAGCGCGTCCCGGAGCGCGGCCGGATCGGAATAGGCCTTCATTCAGGCCGCGCGGCCGAGCATGAGGTCCATGTTCTGGACCGCCGCCCCCGAGGCGCCCTTGCCGAGATTGTCGAGCACGGCGACGAGGTTCGCCTGGCCCTTGCCTTCGGTGCCGAAGACGTAGAGCCGCATGCCGTCGGTGTCGTTGAGCGCCGTCGGATCGATGCGCGACACCGAAGCGCTTTCGGCCAGCGGCACCACCTCGACCACCGACTGGCCGGCATAGTGGGCCGTCAGCGCGGCGTGCAGGTCGTGCAGCGACGGCGATCCGTTGAGGTCGGACAGATGCAGCGGCAGCTGGACGATCATGCCCTGGGCGAAGCGGCCGACGCTGGGCGAGAAGATCGGCCGGCGTGCGAGCAGGCCGTGCGCCTGCATCTCCGGGACGTGCTTGTGGGTCAGCGTCAGCCCGTAGAGGAAGTGCGGCGCGGTGATGGCGTCGGGATTGGCCGCGTCCTCCATCTGCGCGATCATCTGCTTGCCGCCGCCGGTGTAGCCCGACACGGCGTTGATGCTGACGGGATAGTCGGCCGGCAGCAGGCCGGCCTCGACCAGGGGCCGGATCAGGCCGATGGCGCCGGTCGGATAGCAGCCCGGATTGGCGACGAGCCGCGCACCGGCCACCTTGTCGCGCTGGCCGGCGGTCATCTCGGCGAAGCCGTAGGCCCAGTCCGGGTGGACGCGGTGGGCGGTCGAGGTGTCGATGATCCGGGTCGCGTTGGTGCCTTCGAGCAGCGCGACCGCCTCCTTCGAGGCCTCGTCGGGAAGGCACAGGATGGCGATGTCTGCCGATTTCAGCATCTCCTCGCGCAGCGACCGGTTGCGCCGCTCCGCCTCGGGAATGGAGAGGATATCGAGATCGTCGCGCCGGCCGAGCCGGTTGCGGATCTGAAGGCCGGTCGTGCCGTGCTCGCCGTCGATGAAGATTTTCGGTTTCATGCCTGTCTCGCCTGAAAAGCTGAAGCGATCAATGGGTTGGAGTCGTGCGCGGACTCTGCCCGGCAAGGCGTTGATCAAGGCTGCGAGGTCCCTGATTCAGGACGCGAAGGTCTCCGGGCGTGCCGCCGGGGCGGGTCGTCGTCGGGTCATCGCAGCCGCGCCTTCTTCTCCGCGAGCAGGCCCAGATACATCTGGGCCACGGTTGCGCCCGCGATCGCCGTGATGTCGGCATGGTCGTAGGGCGGGGAGACTTCTACGATATCCGCCCCCACGATGTCGAGTTGGCCGAGCTGGCGCAGCACCGAAAAGATCTTCGCCGAGGAAGGGCCGCCGGTGACCGGCGTGCCGGTGCCCGGCGCGAAGGCGGGGTCGAGGCAGTCGATGTCGAAGGTGACGTAGGTCGGCGCGCCCGCCGTGCGCTCGACGATCGCGGCGGCGATCTCGGCCGCCTTCATTTCCTCCAGCTCGTAGCCGTAAAGGATCCGGATGCCGCAATCCTCGGGCGCATGGGTGCGGATGCCGACCTGGATCGACTTCGCCGGATCGATGACGCCGTCGCGCACCGCGCGTCCGACGAAGGAGCCGTGGTCGATGCGCCGGCCGTCGTCGAACCAGGTGTCCTGGTGGGCATCGAACTGGACAAGCGCCAGCGGCCCGTACTTCGCTGCATGCGCCTTGAGCAGCGGCCAGGTGACGAAATGGTCACCGCCGAGCGAGACGAGGAAGGCGCCGCCCTTGATCAGCTTCGCCGCCTCGCGCTCGATGCGGCCGGGCGTCTTCTGGTGGTCGCCGGTGTCGAGCAGGCAGTCGCCGTAGTCGACCACCGCGAGTTCGCCGGTGATGTCGCGGTGGAAGGGGTATTGCGGATCGTTGTCGAAGATAGCGGCGGCGCGGCGGATGGCCTGCGGCCCGAAGCGCGCGCCGGGCCGGTTGGTCACCGCCGCGTCGAAGGGAATGCCCCAGACGACGGCGTCCGCGCCCTTGACGTTCTTCGTGTAGCGGCGGCGCATGAAGGACAGCGCGCCCGCATAGGTCGGGTCGCCTGCGCTGCCGGTGATGCTCCTGGCGGTGAAGGCGTAGTCGATGGTGGACGCGGGCATCTGCGCACTCCGTTGCTGCCCGCGTACCTAACGCAACGGGGCAGGCGGCTCAAGGCACCGGCGGGGCGGGTGTCGGAACGGGCGCGCAAGGAGGCGTCCGTCCGGGAGCGCGCCGGGCGAAGTCAGCGATAGCCGATGACGATGTCTGGCCGGTCGGCGGCGTTCCTGCGATCCAGGGGGCTTGGATAGTCGCACCAGGGTTCGTCCGAAGCGGGCTGCGCGCTGAAGCTCAGCTCGAGCGCGACCGGAACGCCTGCCGCGCTCATCGGCGCGCAATTGTTCGCATGCACGTGAACGAGGCGCAGCCGGAACCGCTCCAAGAAGCCGACGACGCGTTCGAGATGCAGGTCGACGTCGTGGAACTCGATCACGGCGCCGGTCAGGAGGTGCTGGTTCTCGACCAGGGCGTCCAGACAGCGGTACTCGCTGCCTTCGATGTCCATCTTGACGAAGATCTTCCCCGCCGCGACGCTGCGAATGACGTCGCCCAGGGAAAGGTAGGGCGGGCCGCCCACGAACTTGCGGACATGGACGCGATCGGAAACGAAGAAGCGCTTGAAATCCCAGTAGTTGCGCAGATGTCTGAAGGCCTCCTCGAGGCGGTGCCGTTCCAGCGCCTGCCAGGCCGCGCGATAGAAGAGCTTGCGGTTCACGGACCCGTCATAGGCGCGGATGGGGACCGGCGCGAGACGATGAAAGGCGCTTTCGAACGACCAGTCGTCGCCGAGCCCGAAGGACAGGAGCAGGTCGGACCGCCGGACATCGCCCTGTGACACCACGTAACCGCCATCCGCATCCGAGCCGAGGCGCACGAGATCGGGGCACAGGCGGTGCCGGAAGGCAGACGGAAGGAAGGCGCGAATCTGGTCGCTGTCATCCAACGGGCCATCGGGAAGACGCTCCACCGCTCTGCCTCCCCCCTGGTTGACGGACGTCGGCTGCTTGTAGGCCCTAAACCGAGCCAGGGAAAGTCTCGGCGAGCGTCGGGTCGCCCGGCGACCGCCGCGGCATTCTCTCGTCCCGGCGGGCGTGGGGACGATCGCAACCCGATGCGTCGCCTCTGGCGACAGGCCGAAGCCGCGGGCCCGATTCCCGGCCGCTCGCCAAAAAGAAAGAGCCCGCGCAGGGCGGGCTCTTTCCGTGCATTCCTGGCAAGATGCCGGCGATCAGCGCTTCGAGAACTGGAACGAGCGGCGGGCCTTGGCCTTGCCGTACTTCTTGCGCTCGACGGTACGCGAATCGCGGGTCAGGAAGCCGCCCTTCTTGAGCACGCCGCGCAGGCCCGGCTCGTAGTAGGTCAGCGCCTTGGAGATGCCGTGGCGCACCGCGCCGGCCTGGCCCGAGAGGCCGCCGCCGATGACGGTCGCGACGATGTCGTACTGGCCTTCGCGGTTGGCCGCGACGATCGGCTGGCGCAGGATCATCTGGAGCACCGGCCGGGCGAAATAGGCCTTGTACTCCTTGTCGTTGACGATGACCTTGCCGGTGCCCGGGCGGACCCAGACGCGGGCGATGGCGTCCTTGCGCTTGCCGGTCGCGTAGGCGCGGCCCTGGGCGTCGAGCTTCTGGACATGGACCGGGGCGGCCGGCTGGGCGGCAGTCACGCCGGTCGCGGTGCCGAGTTCGGCGAGGGAGTTCAGATCAGCCATAGACCGGGGTCCTTACGTTCTTCTTGCTCATCGCGGCGACGTCGAGCGTCTCGGGCGTCTGAGCCTCGTGCGGATGGACGGCGCCCGCATAGACGCGCAGGTTCTTCATCTGGCGACGACCGAGCGGGCCGCGCGGGATCATGCGCTCGATGGCCTTCTCGAGCACGCGCTCGGGGAAGCGGCCTTCGAGCAGGTCGCGCGCCGTGCGCTCCTTGACCCCGCCGGGATGGCCGGTGTGCCAGTAATACACCTTGTCGGTGAACTTCTTGCCGGTCAGCACGACCTTGTCGGCGTTGATGATGATGACGTTGTCGCCGTCGTCGACATGGGGCGTGAAGGTGGGCTTGTGCTTGCCGCGCAGGCGGTTGGCGACGATGGAGGCGAGGCGGCCGACGACGAGACCCTCGGCGTCGATCAGCACCCACTTCTTCGTCACCTCCGCAGGCTTCTGCGAAAAGGTTTTCATGGTGTACTTTCCTGTCGGACCTTCCGTCCCGTGCGGGCGGAAAGGCGTTTCTTGTTGCTTGCGTTGGACGGCCGATCTGCCGGCCAACAGGAAGACGGCGGTGCAAGACTGCCGCTTCGGCGGGCTCCATAGAGCAGGCCGGGGGCGCCGTCAAGTCGTCCGGTTTCGGCATGCCGCAAAAAGCGAAACAAAAACAGCGGTTTGGGGATGTGGTATCATTTTACCGCACTAAAAGGTGCTGCCCACGCCCGACACTGCTTGGCGCGATGCAGGACGGCGCGTCACCGAAAGCCTGACCGCGCGTCAGGACAGGGGAAATCATCGGTCGAAACCGGCCAGCAACCGCCAATCCACCGGGGATCATTTGTCTTATGTGATGTATTTCACTTTCAAAAGACTGCATCTGGCGACGTGAAATATTTCACATAATTAAAAAAAATACTTCGATGAACGAAGAATGAACGGTTGCTTCAGTCCGGGTTCAGGCGCTGGCCAGTAGAACGGTCGCCATGGGGCAAGCAAACGACTGAAACCGAAACCTGAAACATCAACCTGAAAGGACACCACCATGACCATCCGCAACACCATCGTCGCCGCCTCCACCGCCGCTCTCGTGCTCGCCGCCGGCTCCGTCAGCTTCGCCGGCAAGTTCGTCGCCATGCCCGCCTCGGGCGGCGGGGCGCAGATCAGCTGCTCCGTCCCGAACAACGTCGTCTGCACCATCACCAGCGCCAAGGGCCTGAAGTCGGTGAAGATCCTGTCCAACACGCCGCAGGGCACCATCGCCGTGGTCGACAAGACCTACCGCAGCTGCCCCAAGCAGGTGCAGGTGTCCTGGGACTCGGCCTACCAGTCGAGCGGCAACCAGATCGTCGAGTGCTCCTCGATGGGCTTCAAGGCGAACTGATCCGTCGCAGCCGTGATGCAGGACGGGCTCCGCGCCATGCGCGGGGCCCGTCCGGCTTTTGGTCCCGCGCCCCTTGTCACGGCCGCGTTCGCGCCCGACACTGCCGGGAGACAGAGGAGGGAGCAATATGGACGAGAGCGAGGCGGTGACCGGCGGCTGTTTCTGCGGCCGGGTGCGGTACGAGGCAAGAGGCTTCCCGAGACGCGCGTCCTACTGCCACTGCAGCTTCTGCCGGCGCACGTCCGGCGCGCCGGCGGAGGTCGCGGTCGAACTGGAGGCCGGGACGCTGCGGTGGACCGCGGACGAGCCGCGCTATTTCCGGACCTCGCCCTTCGGCGAACGCGGCTTCTGCGGCGACTGCGGCTCGCGGCTGATCTGGCGGCTGGCCGACGGCAGCGGCGAGGACTACGCCAACGTGTCGGTGGGCAGCCTCGACCGCCCCGAGGACGTGCGCCCCGCGTTTCACCAGTGTGTCGAGAGCCGGCTGCCGTGGTACCGGATTGACGACGACCTGCCGCGCCTGACCACCGAGGAGCTTCCGCAGCTGATGGCGCTGCGTCGCGCCGCCGGCTTCGACTGAAAAGACCGCGCGGCCGGTCCGCGGGCTACGGCTGCTTCCGGGGCGGGATCGAGTAGGTGCCGGTCGCATGGGCGACCGTGAGCCGGTCCGGCCCCGCGACGATGTCGATGGCGAAGACCATCAGGCTGCGGCCGAGCTTGATGATGCGGCAATGGCCGTCGATCGGGCCGGGCTCGGCCTTGCGCACGAAATTGATGTTCAGGTTCGTCGTCACCGACAGCGCGTCGGCTCCGGCATGGGTCAGCACCAGCACGTAGCCGCCGATGTCGGCCAGCGTGAACAGGCATGGACCCGACACCGTGCCGCCGGGGCGCACGTGCCGCTCGGTGGCGTTGAGCCTCACGGTGCAGCCGCCCGGAAAGACATCGGTGGCGACGTAGTCGGCATACTCGCCGTTGAGCTGCGGATAGACCGACACCATCAGCCGGTTGACCTCTTCGGTGGTCATCAGCGGCGTCGGCGTTCCTTTCCCCGTTCCTGCGTCCATCGCCGTCCTCATCCCTTCGGCGCGTTGATCGGCCGGTTCTGCGTCCAGTCGAAGGTGCCGAGATCGCGCTCGCGCACCGCCTGCTTCCAGCCCATCGCCTCGGCGCGGTGCTTGAAGTTCAGCCCTTCCGGCGAGTGCCGGGTGATGCCGTCGAACAGGGTCGCGAACATCTGCGTCTGTTTCAAGCCCATCGCCTCGATCGCCTGGTTGACGACGAGCTTCTGCATCATCAGCTGGTTGACGGGCACGCCGGCCATGCGTTCCGCCAGCCGCTCCACCTCGGCATCGAGATCCGCGGCCGGGACGGATTTCAGCACGAGGCCCATCGCCTCGGCCTCCTTGCCGGTCACCTTGTCGCCGGTGAACAGCATGCGCTTGGCGCGCTCCGGTCCGAGCCGGTAGACCCACATCGCGGTGGTGGGGCAGCCCCAGACGCGGATCGGCATGTAGCCGATCTCGGCGTCGTCGGCGATCACGATCATGTCCGCGCAGAGCGCGATGTCGGAGCCGCCGGCCACCGCGAAACCGTGCACCTTGGCGATCACCGGCCGGTGGCTGCGCCACAGCGACATGAAGAGATCCGTGTTGCGCATCATGAAGGCATAGTCCTTCATCGGATCCCAGGGCATGTCCTGCGTCATCGCGTTGCCGCCGCCGCTGTCCTGCTCGGCATAATAGGCGAGGTCGTAGCCGGCGCAGAAGGCGCGGCCGGCACCCGCCAGGATGATGACATGCACGCCGGAATCGGCGTTCGCCTGCGCCACGCAGTCGGCAAGCTCCACCGGCAGGTCGTCGTCGATCGCGTTGAGCACGTCCGGACGGTTCAGGGTGATGCGGGCGATGCGCCCGTCTTTCTCGTACAGGACCCGCGGCACGATTTCCTCCCGTGTTCCGTTTCCGTAAACGTCAATCAGTCTGTCCGATTTCCGGGCTGTCCTTCAACCGGCTCCGTGATAGTTCTCTTGGTCCAGGGCAGACGCGTCGAGGAGAACTCCATGGCAGAGGTGGTGGCACTGAAACGTCCCGAAGCGGAAGGGCCCGTGCATGCCGTCCTGTCGGGCGGCATCCTGACGCTGACGCTCGCCAATCCGCCGGCCAACGCGCTGTCGATCGCCACGATGGAGGCGCTGCAGGTGCAGCTCGACCGGGCGCGCGACGACGAGGCGGTGCGCGTGGTGGTGCTGGCCGCCGCCGGCAAGGTGTTCTGCGCCGGCCACGATCTCAAGGAACTGACCGCGCACCGCGCCGACGCCGACCGCGGCCGCGGCTTCTACGAGAAGACGATGCGGCTCTGCGCCGGCGTCATGCAGTCGATCGTGCGGCTGCCGAAACCCGTCATCGCAGAGGTGGCAGGCACCGCCACCGCCGCCGGCTGCCAGCTGGTCGCGAGCTGCGACCTCGCCGTCGCCACGACCGAGGCGATGTTCGCCACGCCCGGCGTCAACATCGGCCTGTTCTGCTCGACGCCGATGGTGGCGCTGTCGCGCAACGTCTCGCGCAAGCATGCCATGGAGATGCTCCTGACCGGCGAGATGATCGACGCGACCACCGCCCGCGAGTTCGGCCTCGTCAACCGCGTCGTGCCGCCGGAATATCTGAATCAGATCGTGCGCAAATACGCCGAAACCATTGTTTCCAAATCGCCCCTGACGCTGAAGATCGGCAAGGAGGCTTTTTACGCGCAGGCCGAGATGGGCCTGTCGGATGCCTATGACTATGCCGTGAAGGTGATGGTGGAGAACATGATGGCGCGCGACGCCGAGGAGGGTATCAGGGCCTTCGTCGAGAAGCGCAGGCCGGAATGGACCGGGGAGTGATGGAGCCACGCCTCTCGATCGTCACGCTCGGCGTCGACGATCTCGACCGCGCGGTCCGCTTCTACGCGGCCATGGGGCTGACGCGCCACGCAGGCATCACGGACGGCGTGGCCTTCTTCCAGATGGGCGGCATCATCCTGTCGCTGTTTCCGCGCGAGGATCTGGCGAAGGACGCAGGCATCGATCCCCGCGGCTCCGGCTTTTCCGGCGTCGCGCTCGCCTACAACACCCGCTCGGAAGCGGAGGTCGATGCGGTGCTTGACCAGGCCGTCGCGGCGGGCGGGACGATCGTCAGGCCGGCCGGCCGCGCCTTCTGGGGCGGCCGCACCGGCTACTTCGCCGACACGGAGGGGCATCTCTGGGAGGTTGCGCACAATCCGGCCTTCCCGATCGCCGAAGACGGGACGATCAGGCTGCCGGACTGACCCGGCGGCCGCCGAAACGCCCCGGATCCGCCCTCTTGGCGCCAAGCAGGCGCCAAGCTCGCAAGCCACGGTGGCAGCGGGCAAGGAAGGGCGGGCGCGACGATGCCGAGATGGTTCACGATGATCCTGGCCGGCTGGCTGGCGGGTGGCGGCGTCGCGGCCGCACAGACCATGCGCCGCGAAGGCCTCGACCCGCCACTCTATCCCGAAATCGTCATCGAGACCGACGACAGCTTTTCCGCCGACAGGGAACTGAGCGAATTCCGGCGCGCTCTGGCGGAGGCCGCCGGCTACCGGTGGGGAAAGGCGCTCGATCCGGAGGCCGTCGTTCCATTCCTCGCCGAGGATGTCGAATTCTTCGTCGGGCAGAAGGGGAGCGGCATTCGCGATGAATTCGTGTCGCTCGGCCTCCATCCGGCCCGCCGGGCGCTGGAAATGGCGGGACGCCTGTCGCGGGCGAGCGACAGTGCCGACCCGGAGGTCCAGAGCCGGTATGGTCTGCATGTGCTGGAGGAACTGGTCGGCGAGCCGACGGTCGGCCGCACCCCCTGGCTCGACGGCCGCATCTGCACCGCGAGCTATGGCCGCATCTCGTGGCCCGACTGGATCGCGCTCGACGGCAAGCTGCGCTTCATCGATCGGGAGCGCTGGCGCATCGCCGGCGTCGTCGAGCCCTACGACGACAGGGGGCTGCCGACGGGCGACTGGCCGAAGCGCTACCAGATGGTTCCGGTGTCGCCCGAGCAGAAGCGCTCCGGCGGTTTTCTCGGGATCATCGCGCCGCAGGGCGGCGTCGTGTTCTTCCGCGTCTTCCGCAGTGCCGACGCGAGCCATTTCGCGCCCTACCTCAACTCCCACCTCTGTTTCGAGAAACGCGACGACGGATGGGCGGTGACCGCGATCGCGCTCAGGCTTGATTGAGCATCGCGATTGCGGCACAGGAAGCGCATGAACCACGACGCCTATGACGACGCCTACATCTCCGGCATCCTGCACGAGACGCGGACCATCGCGGTGGTCGGCGCCTCGGCGAACGACGTGCGGCCGTCCTTCTTCGTCACGAAATACCTGATCGACAAGGGCTACACCGTCTATCCGATCAATCCGGGCCAGGCCGGCAGGGAGATCCTCGGCCGACCGGTCTTCGCGCGGCTGGCCGACGTGCCGGAGTCGATCGACATGGTCGACGTGTTCCGCGCCTCGGACGCGGCGGCGGGCGTCGTCGACGAGGCGCTGGCGCTCTCTCCGCTGCCGAAGGTGATCTGGCTGCAGCTCGGCGTGCGCAACGACGCGGCGGCCGCGAAAGCGGAGGCCGCGGGCGTCAAGGTCGTCATGAACCGCTGCCCCAAGATCGAATATGGCCGCATGTCGGGCGAGATCGGCTGGAACGGCGTCAACAGCCGCATGATCTCGTCGAAGAAGCCGGTCATGCGCGAGGGCTTCCAGAGCTTCGGCATCCGCAGGCGTTGACCCGGCGGGCGATTTGCTCCGGTCGCCGTCGCTGCGCGCAACGGTATTTCGCGGCTCGCACGCAGTTTGCACGATTCCCCTTTGATTTCGCGAACGCGCTTTGCGAAAACCGCCGCAACGACAATCCGCTGCCTTTCGCAGCCAGGGAGGACATGACATGACACAGCGCACGCCCGGGTTCGACACGCTCGCCATCCACGCCGGCGCCCAGCCCGACCCCGCCACCGGCGCCCGCGCGACGCCGATCTACCAGACGACGTCCTTCGTCTTCGACGACGCCGACCATGCCGCCTCGCTGTTCGGGCTGAAGGCCTTCGGCAACATCTACACCCGCATCATGAACCCGACGCAGGCCGTGCTCGAGGAGCGCGTCGCCGCGCTCGAAGGCGGCACCGCGGCGCTCGCCACCGCGTCCGGCCATGCCGCGCAGCTCCTCGTCTTCCACACCATCATGCAGCCGGGCGCCAATTTCGTCGCCGCCAACAAGCTCTATGGCGGCTCGATCAACCAGTTCGGCCATGCCTTCCGGAACTTCGACTGGCGCGTGCGCTGGGCCGACGCCGGCGATCCGGCCTCGTTCGAGGCGCAGATCGACGGCGACACCCGCGCGATCTTCGTCGAGAGCCTGGCCAACCCCGGCGGCACCTTCGTCGACATCGAGAAGATCGGCGACGTCGCCCGCAAGCACGGCCTGCCGCTGATCGTCGACAACACCATGGCCTCGCCCTACCTGCTGCGCCCGATCGAGCACGGCGCCGACGTCGTGATCCACTCGCTGACCAAGTTCCTCGGCGGTCACGGCAATTCCATGGGCGGCGCCATCGTCGACGGCGGCACCTTCGACTGGTCGAAGAGCGGCAACTACCCGATGCTGTCGCAGCCGCGGCCCGAATATGCCGGCCTCGTCCTGCACGAGACCTTCGGCAACTTCGCCTTCGCCATCGCCTGCCGCGTGCTCGGCCTGCGCGACTTCGGCCCGTCGATCTCGCCCTTCAACGCCTTCATGATCCTGCAGGGAATCGAGACCCTGTCGCTCAGGATGCAGCGCCACTGCGAGAACGCGCTGAAGGTGGCGAGCTGGCTGAAGCAGCATCCGAAGGTCGCCTGGGTCTCCTATCCCGGCCTGCCCGACGATCCGAACCACGGCCTGATGAAGAAGTATTCGCCGAAAGGCGCCGGTGCGGTCTTCACCTTCGGCCTGAAGGGCGGCTACGAGGCGGGCGTCAAGGTGGTCGAAGGCGTCGAGCTGTTCTCGCACCTCGCCAACATCGGCGACGTGCGCTCGCTGATCATCCACCCGGCCTCCACCACCCACCGCCAACTGACCGACGAGCAGAAGGTCGCGGCCGGCGCCGGCCCGGACACCATACGCCTGTCGGTCGGCATCGAGGATGCCGAAGACATCATCGCCGATCTGGAGCAGGCGCTGGCGAAGGCCTGAGCCGGTGGCGTTCTTCGCCGCCGTCGACGTCGGGGGCGTGGAGCCGGAGGAGGGCGCTCCGGCGCCCGATCGGCTGCTCGCCGGCAACCCGCGCTTCACCACCTGGAACGTCGAGGAGGCCGAGGGCGGCCTCTATGCCGGCATCTGGCAGGCGACGCCCGGCAAGTGGCGCATCGTCTACGACGAATGGGAGTTCTGCCACATCCTCTCCGGCGTCTCGGTGATCGCCGAAGACGGCGGCGAGGCGCGCACGGTCAAGGCCGGCGACAGCTTCGTGCTCAGGCCGGGGTTCAGGGGAACGTGGGAAGTGGTTGAAACGACCAGGAAGGAATATGTGATCAGAGTGTAAGATCGTTCGATGAGGTGGGAGCAGTGCCGACCGTTCTGCGCGATGGCGGCTACAGGTTCCTTTTTCTTCAGCCGCGAAGACGACGAGCCGCCGCATATCCATGTCGAGCATGGAGACAAGCTCGCAAAATTCTGGCTCGAACCGGTCGAACTCGCCTCAGCAAGACGTTTTCGGACGCACGAACTTGGAGCATTGCGCCAGCTGGTGATAGAGTATCGCGAACGCTTCCTGGAGGCATGGAATGAACATTTCGGCGACTGACGACACCGCGAAGGTCGTGGATGTCAGCGTGTCGGACACGACCCTGAAGGTCAGCCTCGACGACGGCCGCGAAATGTCTGTTCCGCTCGAATGGTTTCCTCGCCTGCGCGATGCCTCGGCGGCGCAACGCGCCAACTGGCGCCTGATCGGAACGGGCGAGGGCATGCACTGGCCGGACGTCGACGAAGACATCTCCGTGGCCGGGCTGCTGCGGGGCCGTATGACCGGGCGATCGAAGAAGCGGGCGGCCTGAGCGTTTGCGCGCTGTCGTTCGCGGGGTCGCCCTTCCCATCACGCCACCAGACGTCCCAGGCCCGTGGACGCGCGTGTCGTCGCGTTGGCCCGGCAGTTCGACGTTCCACAGGCATGCCCGCGGCCTGAAAAGCATGGACCGACGAACGCTTGCGAAACGTATTGACAATGTGGATACGCGACGGCATATCCCGGACATGACGCGCGCCCCTTCTCCCCAACGCTCTGTCGTGGTCGCCGACCGAACGACCGAGACGAAGGCCAGCATCAACCTGAGGATCGAGGCGAACACCCGCCAGCTCATCGACGATGCGGCGGCGGTGCTGGGCAAGACGCGCACGGAGTTCATGATCGAGACCGCCCGGCGGGAGGCGGTCGACGTGCTGCTCGACCAGCGGCTGTTCGTGCTGGACCCGGAGCGTCACGAGGCCTTCATGCACGCGCTCGACAATCCGCCCGCACCCGGGCCGAAGCTGCGGTCCCTGCTGCGCCGCGTGCCGGCATGGCAGAAATAGGCGAGGCATCGCGGGGCGGCGGCGACGGTCTTTCGGCTCCCGTTCCGCTGACCCTCGACCATGATCTGTCCCAATTCGACTGCGGCGAGCCGTCACTGAACGACTGGCTGCGACACCGGGCGCTGAAGAACGAAAGCCGCTTCTCCCGTACCTACGTGGTGTGCGAGGGCAATCGCGTCGTGGCCTACTTCTGCATTTCGGCCGGAGCCGTGGAGCGCGGCGCTGCACCTGGGAAGGTCGGACGCAATGCACCCGATACGATCCCGGTCTCGGTGATCGGACGGCTGGCCGTCGACAAGGCGCATGCCGGGAAAGGCCTCGGCGCCGACATCCTCTCGGACGCCTTGCGACGGATTGCCGTCGCGTCCCAGAGCATCGGCATCGGCGCCGTGCTCGTCCATGCGAAGGACGATGCCGCCAGGCGGTTCTATCTTCGCTGCGCCGAATTCATCGAATACCCTGATGACAGCCGGACGCTGTTCCTGCCGATCGAGACCGTGGTTGCGGCATTCGCCGAGGCGTGAGGCGGCAGCCCCGACGCTCTCACCATTCCGCCACCAGACGTTCCAGTCCGTGGAAATGGTAGTTGTCGCGGTAGACGGGCGTTTCGGCCAGGCGAAGGCCGGGCAGCCGGTCGAACAGGACCTTCAGCGACACCTGGAGTTCCAGCCGCGCCAGCGGCGCGCCGATGCAGAAGTGGATGCCGGCACCGAAGCTGACGTTCTTCTGGTCTCCGCGCTGCGGATCGAAACGCCTGGGCTCCACGAAGGCCTGCGGATCCGTGTTGGCGGCGCCGAGCAGCAGCGCCACCTGCTCGCCCGGCTGCAGGACGACGCCCGGCGCGATCTCGGCGGGCTCGTAGGCGAAGCGGGTGAACATGTGCAGCGGCGCGTCGCAGCGCAGGCACTCCTCGACCGTCGCCTCCGTGGTTGCCGCATCGCCGAAGAAGCGGCGCGGGTCGCCGCCCTGTTCGAGGATCGTCTTCACGGCGTTGCCCGTCTGGTGCACGGTGGCCTCGTGGCCGGCGTTGAGCAGCAGGATGACCGACGTGACCAGTTCGTCCTCGGACAGCCGCTCGCCGCCGTCGCTGGCCGAGATCAGCAGGCTAAGCAGGTCGTCGCCGGGCGCGGTGCGGCGCCGGCCGACATAGTCGCGAAGGTAGTCGGCGAACGCGCGCGCAGCCGCATTGGCATCCTCCTGCACGGCGCGGGACGGACGGTGCGTGTACATCCGCACCATCCGGTTCGACCAGTCGACCAGCTGCGGCCCCATTGCGACCGGCACGCCCAGCATCTCGGCGATGACCGTCACCGGGATCGGCGTGGCGAAGGCCGGCAGCAGATCGATCCGGCGCTGTGCCGCGAAATCGTCGGCGAGCGCGTGCGCCAGCGCCTCCACTCGCGGTCGCAGCCGCTCGATCTGGCGCGAGACGAAGGCGCGGTTGACGAGACCGCGCAGCCGCGTGTGGACCGGCGGCTCGCGTTCGAGCAGCGAGTGGCGCTCGATGCCGTCGAAATCGGAAAGGTGTTCGCGCCCGCCGACCGCCACCATGGGTGGCCCCCAGCGGTTCTCGCGGCCGAAGCGGCGGTCGCGCAGGAGCCGGTTCACCGCCTCGAAGCCGGAGAGGCACCAAAGGCCGTAGTCTTCCCAGAAGAAGGTCGGGCACACCGCCTGCATGGCGGCATAGGCCTGGTAGGGGTCCTGGACGAAGAGGGAATCGCGCGGCGACAGCCGCAGACGCCTCAGATCCGGGTCGAGCGAGAATGAAGGGGGAACCATCGACGTGCCTCCGATGCCTCAGTCGATCGATCCGGCAAGGCGCGGCCAGTCGGCGATGAACGCGTCGCGGGTGCGCAGGCCGGGCGAGCCCTTCTTCGCGGTCTCGTCCTGGTCCAGGCGCGCGAAGACGACGCGGCGGCCGTCGCGTTCGGCCCAGCCGACGTACCAGCCCCAGCCGCGGGTCCGGTCGAAGGAGCCGTCGGCGCGGCGGGGATAGGCCCCGCCGGTCTTGCCGTGCAGCATCCATCCGTCCGGCAGCACGCGCTGCTCGACGATCGACGCCGCCTTGTCCATTGCTTCCGCCGACACCGGCAGCGTCCGGCTGACGAGGCGCGACAGGAACACGACCTGCTCGTTCGGGGAGATCTCCAGCGACGAGGCGATCCAGCTGCGCTCGAGACCGTTGTCCTGCCCCGGATCGCCCGAGAAGTCGGCATTGCCATAGGCGAAGGCCCGGCCGTAGCGACCGAGCTGGCCGGCGCCCATGCGGACCGCGACCTGCTGCGAGTACCAGACCACCGAGTGCTTCATCCATGCGGCCGGATCGGTCGGCTGCCGCCACGCCGCGCCACCCCAGTCGACATAGCCCGACCGGTAGGGCCAGGCGGGCGAATGCGCATCCGTCAGGACGCCCGCATCATAGGCCATGACGGCGAGCGCGACCTTGAAGGTGGAGGCAGGCGTGGCACGAACGTCGCAGTTCCCTTCGGCGAGCAGCGCCGAGCCTAAGTCAGGCCGGGCGATCACCGTGCATATTGTCCTCGCCGTCGAAGGCTGCGAAAGAAGCGTCATCGCGAGCGTCACGGCTGCGGCGGCGGCAAGTCTCATCCCGATCGTCTCCTCGATCCCTTCCAGCCCGGTGGACCACAACACGGGTCGGAATGGAAGTCGCGGCAGGATCATCGCGGGTGCGAATGCCGGCCCTTCGGCCCGGAAGGGAGTATGGACATTGGACGTCATCATCGTCGGCGCGGGCATCGCGGGCCTTTCCACGGCCTGGTCGCTCGTCAGGCGCGGCCACGCCGTGACGCTGGTCGAGCAGGGGCGGATCCCCAACCCTCTGGCGGCGTCGGGCGACCACCACCGCATCATCCGCCGCGCCTACCCGTCGGCCACCGGCTACGGCCGGGCGATCACGGAAGCCTATGCGGCCTGGGACGAGGTCTGGGCCGATCTCGGCGAGAGCCATCTCGATCCGCGCGGCTTCCTGTGCGTCTCGCGCGAGCCGGGCGACGAGGCGGAGGACTATCTGGAAGGGCTGAAGGCGGGCGGTTTTCCGTTCGAACTGCTGTCTCCCGACGATGCGGCCGCGCGCTGGCCGTTCCTCGACGCGGCGTCGATGCGCTATGCCTACGTCTCGCCGGAGGGCGGCGCCCTGCATTGCCGGCGCGTCGCGGAGGGGATGGCGGCCTGGCTGAGGGCGAACGGCGCGACCGTGCTGGAAGAGGCCCGCGTGGCCTCCGTGGACGCGCAGGCCGGCGCCGTGACGCTGGCCGACGGGCGAAGGCTGTCGGCGGACCGCGTCGTCGTCGCTGCCGGCGCCTGGGTCACGAAGCTGTTCCCGGATCTTGTCACGGACCTCGCCACCTACCGGACGGCGGTGGTCTACCTCGATCCGCCGGCCGACCTGAAGCCGGCGTGGGAGGCCGCTCCCGTGATCCTCGACGTCGGCGGGAAGACCGACGGCTACATCATCCCGCCATCGGGAGAGGGCGGGCTGAAGTTCGGCTCCGGCCTGCACAAGTTCGCCTCCGCCGACGCCGATGCGCACCGTGTGCCGGTGGCGGGCGAAGGCGAGGCGATCCGCGACCTGTTCTCGCCGCCGATGGTGCGGATCAAGGAGTACCGCGTCGAGACCGTCGTCACCTGCGCCTACACCTTCACCGCCGACGAACGGTTCTTCGCGACCGAGCGGGGACGCTGCCTCGTCGTCTCGGCCTGCTCGGGCCATGGCTACAAGTTCGGCGCGGCGGTGGGCCGGCGGGTGGCGGCGCATGTCGAGAGCCCCGACCTTGCCGGACTCGTTTCGTGGCTGCGGGCCGAGGCGGCGTAAACCATTTCGGTGCTTTCGGCCGGCCCGCCGCGCCAAACCCTTGCGCTGCCCCGATTCCCCACCTTATCTAGCACCAACCTGTCCCTTGCCGATTCTGCGGTTTCATGCGCCCGAATCGATTCCACGAAGGAAACGTCCCATGCGAAATCCCGTCGAAACCGCGATGAACCTCGTCCCCATGGTCGTCGAGCAGACCAACCGCGGCGAGCGCGCCTACGACATCTTCTCGCGCCTGCTCAAGGAGCGCATCATCTTCATCACGGGTCCCATCGAGGACGGCATGGCGACGCTGGTCTGCGCCCAGCTCCTGTTCCTCGAGGCGGAGAACCCGAAGAAGGAGATTTCGCTCTACATCAACTCGCCCGGCGGCGTGGTGACGAGCGGCATGGCGATCTACGACACCATGCAGTTCATCAAGCCGGCGGTTGCCACGCTGTGCATCGGCCAGGCGGCCTCGATGGGCTCGCTGCTTCTGTGCTCCGGCCACAAGGACATGCGCTTCGCGACGCCGAACGCCCGCATCATGGTGCACCAGCCCTCGGGCGGGTTCTCCGGCCAGGCGTCGGACATCGAGCGTCACGCGCAGGACATCATCAAGCTGAAGCGGCGCCTGAACGAAGTCTATGTCGAGCACACCGGGCAGGACTACGAGACCATCGAGCGGACGCTCGACCGCGACCATTTCATGACCTCCGACGAGGCGCGTGCCTTCGGGCTGATCGACAAGGTCATCTCGACCCGCGAGGCTCTCGAGGGTCCTTCCGCCGCGTGAGACCGGCTTTCCACAGCCCTTTGGAGCCAGTGCCGCAATTTTGAAGCATTCTGCGGCATTTCTGTCACAAAGGGGTGTTCCCACGGGGCGGCCGGCATCCTACGTTAAGCCTCTGTTGAGTTTCGGGGGACTAGCGTCGACCGACCCGGGCGAATCATTGCCGCACCCCGTGTTTTGTGTTTCGTTCAAGGGCGCTCGGCCCGTTCATCGGGAGCAGGGCGCGGCGCATCGATCTCCCGGGACCGATGCCGCACCCCGAAAGGTCTTTCGACCGGCCGGCAGGGACTGAAAGGACTGAATGGCATGAGCAAAATCGGAAACAGCGGCGGCGGCGACTCCAAGAACACGCTCTACTGCTCTTTCTGCGGCAAGAGCCAGCATGAGGTGCGCAAGCTGATCGCCGGGCCGACGGTCTTCATCTGCGACGAGTGCGTCGAGCTCTGCATGGACATCATCCGCGAGGAGAACAAGACCTCGATGGTGAAGTCCCGCGAGGGCGTGCCCACTCCGCAGGAAATCCTGAAGGTCCTCGACGACTACGTGATCGGCCAGCCCTACGCCAAGCGCGTGCTGTCGGTGGCCGTCCACAACCACTACAAGCGCCTGGCCCACGCCTCGAAGAGCAACGACGTCGAGCTGGCGAAGTCCAACATCCTGCTGATCGGCCCCACCGGCTGCGGCAAGACGCTGCTCGCCCAGACGCTGGCCCGCATCATCGACGTGCCGTTCACGATGGCCGACGCGACGACGCTGACGGAGGCCGGCTATGTCGGCGAGGACGTCGAGAACATCATCCTCAAGCTGCTGCAGTCGGCCGACTACAATGTCGAGCGGGCGCAGCGCGGCATCGTCTACATCGACGAGATCGACAAGATCAGCCGCAAGTCGGACAACCCTTCGATCACCCGCGACGTGTCGGGCGAGGGCGTCCAGCAGGCGCTGCTCAAGATCATGGAGGGCACCACCGCCTCCGTGCCGCCGCAGGGCGGCCGCAAGCATCCGCAGCAGGAGTTCCTGCAGGTGGACACGACCAACATCCTGTTCATCTGCGGCGGCGCCTTCGCCGGCCTCGACCGGATCATCTCCGACCGCGGCCGCAAGACCTCGATCGGCTTCGCCGCCAACGTCGCCTCGCCCGAAGACCGCCGGACCGGCGAACTCTTCCGCCAGGTCGAGCCGGAGGACCTGCTGAAATTCGGGCTGATCCCCGAATTCGTCGGCCGCCTGCCGGTGCTGGCGACGCTCGAGGATCTCGACGAGCCGGCGCTGATCCAGATCCTGACCGAGCCGAAGAACGCGCTCGTGAAGCAGTACCAGCGCATGTTCGAGATGGAGAACGTCGAGCTGACCTTCCACGAGACCGCGCTGTCGGCCATCGCCAAGCGTGCCATCGAGCGCAAGACCGGCGCGCGCGGCCTGCGGTCGATCATGGAGGCGATCCTGCTCGACACCATGTTCGAGCTCCCGGCGCTGGAAGGCGTGCAGGAGGTGGTGATCTCCGACGACGTGGTCACCGGCAAGGCGCGTCCGCTCTACATCTATGCGGAGCCCAAGAAGGAGAAGGCGAACGCCACGGCCTGAGGCTTCTCCGGCAACGCGTGATCGGGTCGAGGCGCCGCCCTTCCGGCGCCTTTTCCTATTCAGCGGGGCGGCGATCGGGAGGCGAAACGATGCGCCGCGCGGGCCGTGCCCCGCAGCCCTTGATCTTTCGGTTCGGGAGTTCCACCTAACGATTCATCAGGCGGCAGGCCTGTCCGTGCTACTTTCCTCCCACACCCTTGCGGGCATAGGCGGATCGGCCTGCAGCCGCTAATATGAGATTCGCGGTTGGCTCATGGCGGCCGCGAAGTGAAAGGCAAATCGATGTCCAACACCACTCGATCCACCGGCGCAAGCGTGTACGCGGTCCTCCCGCTGCGCGACATCGTCGTGTTCCCGCACATGATCGTGCCGCTCTTCGTCGGCCGCGAGAAGTCGATCAAGGCGCTCGAAGAGGTCATGGGTGCCGACAAGCAGATCCTGCTCGCCACCCAGAAGAACGCCTCCGACGACGATCCGGAACCGGATGCGATCTATGAGGTCGGCACGCTCGCCAACGTGCTGCAACTGCTCAAGCTTCCCGACGGCACCGTGAAGGTGCTCGTGGAAGGCAATGCGCGCGCGCGGATTGCCTCCTTCACCGACCGCACGGACTTCCACGAGGTGCGCGCGGCCGTCCTGCCGGAGCCGGACGAAGAGGAAGTCGAGGTCGAGGCGCTGGCCCGCTCGGTGGTCTCCGACTTCGAGAACTACGTCAAGCTGAACAAGAAGATCTCCCCGGAGGTCGTGGGCGCCGTCGGCCAGATCGACGATTATTCCAAGCTCGCCGACACCATCGCCTCGCACCTCGCCATCAAGATTCCCGAGAAGCAGGAGATGCTGGCGACGCTCTCCGTCAAGGAGCGTCTCGAGAAGGCGATGGGATTCATGGAGGCGGAGATCTCCGTCCTGCAGGTGGAGAAGCGCATCCGCTCGCGCGTCAAGCGCCAGATGGAGAAGACCCAGCGCGAATACTACCTCAACGAGCAGATGAAGGCGATCCAGAAGGAACTCGGCGAGGGCGAGGACGGCCGCGACGAGGCCGCCGAGATCGAGGAGCGGATCAAGAAGACCAAGCTCACCAAGGAAGCGCGCGAGAAGGCGAATGCGGAGCTGAAGAAGCTGCGCTCGATGTCGCCGATGTCGGCCGAATCCACCGTGGTGCGCAACTATCTCGACTGGCTGCTGTCGATCCCGTGGGGCAAGAACTCCAAGGTCAAGCAGGACCTGGCCTTCGCGCAGAACGTGCTCGACACGGATCATTTCGGCCTCGACAAGGTCAAGGACCGCATCGTCGAGTATCTCGCCGTGCAGAGCCGCCAGAAGAAGCTGAAGGGGCCGATCCTCTGCCTCGTCGGCCCTCCGGGCGTCGGCAAGACCTCGCTCGGAAAGTCGATCGCCAAGGCGACCGGCCGCGAGTTCGTGCGCATGGCGCTTGGCGGCGTGCGTGACGAGGCCGAGATCCGCGGCCACCGCCGCACCTATATCGGCTCGATGCCCGGCAAGGTCATCCAGTCGATGAAGAAGGCGAAGAAGTCGAACCCGCTCTTCCTGCTCGACGAGATCGACAAGATGGGCATGGACTTCCGCGGTGACCCGTCGTCGGCCCTGCTCGAGGTGCTCGATCCGGAACAGAACGCGACCTTCATGGACCACTATCTCGAGGTCGAGTACGATCTGTCGAGCGTCATGTTCGTCACGACCGCCAACACGCTGAACATCCCGCCGGCTCTGATGGACCGCATGGAGATCATCCGCATCGCGGGCTACACCGAGGACGAGAAGGTCGAGATCGCCAAGCGGCACCTGCTGCCCAAGGCGGTGCGCGACCACGCGCTCCAGGCCAGGGAGTTCTCGGTCACCGACGAGGCGATCCGGGCGGTGATCCAGACCTACACCCGCGAAGCGGGCGTGCGCAGCCTCGAGCGTGAGCTGATGAAGCTCGCCCGCAAGGCTGTGACCGAGATCCTGAAGACCAAGAAGCCCGCGGTGAACATCACCAGGGACAATCTGTCCGACTATCTCGGCGTGCCGCGCTTCCGCTACGGCCAGGTCGAGGGCGAGGATCAGGTGGGTGTGGTCACGGGTCTGGCCTGGACGGAGGTCGGCGGCGAACTGCTGACGATCGAAGGCGTCATGATGCCCGGCAAGGGCAAGATGACGGTCACCGGCAACCTGAAGGACGTGATGAAGGAGTCCATCTCGGCCGCCGCGTCCTATGTCCGCTCGAGGGCGATCGACTTCGGCATCGAGCCGCCGCTGTTCGACAAGCGCGACATCCACGTGCACGTGCCGGAAGGCGCGACGCCGAAGGACGGCCCGTCTGCCGGCGTGGCGATGGTCACCGCGATCGTCTCGGTGCTGACGGGCATTCCGGTCAGGGCCGACGTGGCGATGACCGGCGAGATCACGCTGCGCGGACGCGTGCTGCCGATCGGCGGCCTGAAGGAGAAGCTGCTCGCCGCCTTGCGCGGCGGCATCAAGAAGGTGCTGATCCCCGAGGAGAACGCCAAGGACCTGGCCGACATCCCCGACAACGTGAAGAGCGGGATGGAGATCATCCCGGTCAGCCGGGTCGGCGAGGTGCTCCAGCACGCCCTGCAGCGGATGCCGGAGGCGATCGAGTGGGTCGAGCCGGTGGAGCCGGCCAAGAAGGCCGCTGGCGAGGATGCGGCTGCCGCCACCCTGGCGCACTGAGCCGAACCGGGCACGGGAAAGATCGAAAGGCCGGACGAAAGTCCGGCCTTTCGACGTTCAGGACCGCAAAAAACCGCGGAATTGCGCGGTTTTCGGGTTTTTCGGACTTGGTTGCTGCACATGTTCTCAATAAAGTCCCGGCGCGGCCGTCGAGTCGCAGACAATGCGGTCAAGAAAATAAAATGAGGTTTTCATGAACAAGAACGAACTCGTATCGGCCGTGGCGGAGTCAGCCAAGCTGTCGAAGTCGGACGCGCAGTCGGCGGTGGAGGCCGTGTTCTCGGTCATCACCAACGAGCTCAAGAGCGGCGGCGACGTTCGCCTCGTGGGCTTCGGCAATTTCGAAGTCGCCAAGCGCGAGGCCTCGACGGGCCGCAATCCCCAGACCGGCGAACCGGTCCAGATCCCCGCGCGCAACGTGCCGAAGTTCTCGGCCGGCAAGGGGCTCAAGGACGCGGTCAACTCCTGATCCTGCCTTCGACGTCCTGCGAAAGGCCGGGCAAGTCCCGGCTTTTCTCTTTTCGGGAGGGAAGGTCGCGCTCCGCGATCCGACCCGCCGGCGCTCAGGCGGCGGGCGTCCAGCCGCCATCGTCGCGGCGCAGCAGCAGCGGGCTGCGCAGGGCGCCGTGCACCCTGTCCGGCAGCGTGGCGCCGAGCGATTCCAGAACGCCGTGCCAGCGCTGCGTCTGCAGCATGGCGAAGACGAGCGCGACCGGCGCGATGCCGGCCTTCGACAGCAGCGAGAGCACCGCCCGCATCGATGCGCCGGAACTGATCACGTCGTCGACCACCGCCACGCGCCTGTCGCGCAGCAGCGGCAGCATGCGCGGGTCGAGGTAGAGCCGCTTGACCTGATCGGGGCTCGTGATCGACGACATCGGCTCGGACAGGCCCTCGTCGTACCAGAACTTCCGCGACGTCCCGAGCGCGACCATCCGGGCATGGCCGAGTCGTCGCGCCACGGCATTGGCGAGCGGCAGGCCGAGCGTCGGCACGCCGATCACGACGTCGGCGCGCAGCGGCCGCAGCGCCTGCGTCATCGCATCGGCCAGCGCATCCTCCACCGCGAAACTCGCCTGGTTGACGATCAAGGAGGCGACCGCGCGCGACCCGTCCCCGGGCAGGATCCGGATCGGCAGCGCGATCTGGCGCCCGTCGGGCAGCCGGGCGGGGTAGAGATGGCGAATGCCACCCGGCGGATCCTCCGGAAATGTCGCGGGCGGATGGATATCCTGCCAGAACTCATGTGGCGCGAGTGACACGGGGAGCCTTTCTGTTAGAAATCATCGTGGAACAACAACTGGATGCAGCCGGCGCGGTCCGGCAGGCGGAGTGTAGTGATGGCGCGCGCGGATGACCACATCGACGATCTCGACGACCTCGTCGGCCTGCGCCGCGACCTGCACGCCCATCCCGAACTGGGCTTCGAGGAGGAACGCACCGGCCGCATCGTCCGCGAACGTCTCGAAGAGGCGGGCATCACCGTGACCGCCGGCCTCGGCGGCACCGGCCTCGTCGGGACGCTGCAGGCCGGCAACGGCCATCGCCGCATCGCGCTCCGTGCCGACATGGATGCGCTCGCCATGCGCGAGACGGCGACGGACCGCCCGCATCGCTCGACCGTCGACGGCCGGATGCATGCCTGCGGCCATGACGGGCACACGGTGATGCTGCTCGGGGCCGCGCGCGCACTCGCCCGCTCGCGCAGCTTTTCGGGAACGGTCCATTTCATCTTTCAGCCGGCCGAGGAAGGGCGCGGCGGCGCGCAGGCGATGGTCTCGGACGGCTTCTTCGAGCGCTTTCCGGTCGATGCCGTCTACGGGCTGCACAATATGCCAGGGCTGGCGGTCGACGAGATCGCCGTCGTCGAGGGGCCGCAGCTCGCCTCCTCCGACCGGTGGCACGTGACGTTCCGAGGCGAGGGCACGCATGGCGCCAAGCCGCATCTCGGCCGCGACGCCGTCACCGCGGCAGGCCAGTTCCTCTTGGCCCTGCACACGATCGTCGCGCGCCGGGTCGATCCGCTCCAGCCCGCCGTCGTCAGCGCCTGCGCGCTGCAGGCCGGCGATTTCGAAGCCCTCAACGTCATTCCGGACGAGGTGAAGATCGGCGGTACCGCCCGCGCCTATTCCGCCGAGGTTCGGGACCAGCTGGAGGCCGAGATCGGCGGGCTGGCCAAGGGAACGGCCGCTCTGTACGGCATTGCCTGCGACTACCGCTACCTGCGCCAGATCCCGCCGGTGATCAACGATCCGGATGCCACCCGCCGCGCGCTCGCCGCCGCGCGGTCCGCCGCCGCCACCGTGCGGACGAGCTTCCCGCCCTCGACCGCGGGCGACGACTTCGCGGTCTTCTCCGGGCAGGTGCCGGGCTGCTACGTCTGGCTCGGCAACGGCCCGGCCGGGGATGGCGCGCTGCATCACAACAGCCGCTACGACTTCAACGACGCCGCCATCCCGACCGGGGTCCGGTTCTGGACCGCCCTCGTCGAGCGGGAACTCGCGGGCGGCGCTCCGTAGGGATCAGCGCTGGGTGAGCCGAGCGGCCAGCAACGACAAGGCGCCGCCGCCATCGACCGTCAAGGCGACCGACACGGGACGACGCCCGTCGCCGGCCGGTTCGAGGCTCCCGGCATCGCGGGTCTCTCCGCAGTCGACCGAAAGCGCCATGTCCTCGCAGCCGAAGAGGTGCGGCGCGAGCGCCATCAGCATCACGCAGGGGTCGTGCAGCGGACGGCTTTCCCCGCCCGTCGTCGTCTGGAAATAGGCGGCGATCAGGTCGGCGGACGCACGGGACGCCGCGGTCCCTGCAGCGCGCAGCCCCTCGACATAGGGCCGGTCCGCGCGGACCCGGCGCGTCACGTCGAGCGGGATCAGCGTCAGCGGCAAGCCGGCGCCGAGGACGGCCTCGGCGGCTTCCGGATCGGCCGCCAGGTTGAATTCGGAGCGCGGACCGACATTGCCCGGCTCGCGGACGGCCCCGCCCATGGCGATGATCCGTCCGATGCGGCGCGCCGCATCCGGCGCGTCGGCGAGAAGCTGCGCGATGTTGGTCAGCGGCCCGAGCGCCAGGATGTCGACCGTGCCCGCCGGCCGCCCGATCAGCGTTTCGGCAAGCCAGGCGGATGCGTGGGTCGACCGGGGCGGGGCCGCCGGTTCGGGAAATCCGACGCCGCCCAGCCCGTCATTGCCGTGGATGTCGGCCACGTCGAAGCCCTTGCGCGCCAGCGGTCCGGCGGCACCGGCGATCACCGGCACGTCGCTGCGCCGGGCGAGCGCGAGGATGCGTCCGGCGTTGCGCGTGGTGGTGGCGATGCCGATGTTGCCGGCGACCGTCGTTATGCCGAGGAGGTCGAATTCCGGCGAGGCGAGGGCGGCCAGCATCGCGACCGCGTCGTCGATCCCGGGATCGGTGTCGATGATGACGCTGCGCGGGCTCACTTCGCCTCCGCCAGCGCCGCCAGGATGCGCACCCAGGAGCGGATGCCCTTGTGGAAGCTCGACAGGTCGTACTTCTCGTTCGGGCTGTGGATGCGGTTGTCGAACTTGGCGAAGCCGACGAAGATCGAATCCATGCCGAGCCGGTCCTTGAACACGGTGGCGATCGGGATCGACCCGCCGGTGCCGGCAACCGCCGCCTCGCAATCCCATTCCTGCGACAGCGCCTTCAGCGAACGCTGGAGATAGTCGCTGTCGATCGGCATGACGGTCGCCGCACTCGCGCCGTGGCGCCGGAAGGTCACGCTGCAGTCGGCCGGCAGCCGCGCCTCGACGTGACGCCGGAACGCGGCGCCGATCTTTTCGGGGTCCTGGCCCGCGACCAGCCGGAACGAGATCTTGGCACTGGCTTCCGACGGAATGACCGTCTTGAAGCCCTCGCCGGTGTAGCCGCCCCACATGCCGTTGATCTCGCAGGACGGCCGCGCCCAGACCTGCTCCAGCACGGAGCGGCCCTTCTCGCCGGCCGGAATCTCGAGCCCGACGTTCCTCAGGAACGCCGCCTCGTCGAAGGGCAGGCGCTTCCAGCGCTCGGCGGTCTCGGCCGGCAGTTCCGTCACGCCGTCGTAGAAGCCCTCGATCGCGACGCCGCCGTCCGGCGTGCGCAGGCTGGCCACGATGTCGGACAGAAGCTGCAGCGGATTGCGCGCGGCATTGCCGAACATGCCCGAATGCAGGTCGCGGTCGGCGCAGCGGATCGTCAGCTCCTCCTGCACGATGCCGCGCAGCATGGTGGTGATGGCGGGCGTGGTGTCGTCCCACATGTCGGTGTCGCAGACGAGCATCACGTCCGCCTTCAGCTCGTCCGCCGCCTGGTCGAGGAAGCCCGGAAGGCTGGCGCTGCCCGATTCCTCCTCGCCTTCGAACAGCACCGAGACGCGGATCGGCAGCGAGCCCGTGACGGCCTTCCAGGCGCGGCAGGCTTCGACGAAGGTCATCAGCTGGCCCTTGTCGTCGGAGGCGCCGCGGGCGACGATCCAGGTGTCGCCGTTTGCCTGCGGCACCAGCGTCGGCTCGAAGGGCGGCGACGTCCACAGCGCCACCGGGTCGACCGGCTGCACGTCGTAATGGCCGTAGAACAGCACGTGCGGGCCCTCGCCGCTCCGGTCGTGGCCGACCACCATCGGATGGCCGGGCGTGTTGCGGACCGAGGCCTCGAAGCCGAGGCTTCCCAGATCGGCGGCCAGCCACTCGGCCGTGCGCCGGCAGTCGGCGGCATAGGCCGGATCCGTCGAGATCGACGGGATGCGGATCAGGTCGCAGAGCCGCGCGAGGCTGCCCTCGATATGCGCGTCGACGTCGGCGAGAACCGCATCGAGGCGGGAGGTGTCGGTCCGGGCCATCGCGGCCTCCTTCGTTGATGTCTCGTTCGAACTGTGCGGGTGCACGCGATCCGTCAAGCGGTCCAGCAGCCCGCACCGCTGGACCAGTTCAGCCGGCGGCGTCAATGCGCACCATCTCGGCCTTGAAATGCGAGGCGACCTGCAGCGCGTCGCGCAGCACCTTGCGCCGCTCCAGCGACAGGACCTCCCGATCCCGCATCACCCAGCGCCCCGCCACCATGACGTCGGAGACGTCGGCGGGCATGCCCGCGAAGACCAGCGTCGCGTAGGTGTCGTAGATCGGCTGCAGGCGCGGGGCCGACAGGTCGATCCGGACGAGATCGGCCTGCTTGCCGGCTTCGAGCGAGCCGATGCGCGCGTCGAGCCCGAGCACGCGGGCGCCCTCGATGGTCGCCATGCGGATCACTTCGACCGCCGGCATCGGCTTGCGCGAGTGGCCGGCGAGCTTCTGGAACATCGCCACCGGCCCGAACTGCGAGAACAGGTCGAGCGTGTTGCCGCTCATCGGCCCGTCGGTCGCCACGCCGACCGGGATGCCTGCCGCACGCATCGCCTCCACCGGCGCGATGCCGCGACCGGCCTTGGCGTTGGAACGGGCATTGTGCGCCACGCAGACCCGGGCATGCGCCATCTTCTCGATGTCGGAAGCGTTCACGTGCAGGCAGTGCGCGCAGATGAGACCCTTGCGCAGCAGCCCTGCCTTCTCCACCACTTCGACCGGGCGCAGGCCGTGATGCTTCGCGCACCAGTCCATCTCCGAATCCATCTCGGCGAGATGGATCTGCACCGGTACGTCGGGATGGTCGTCGGCCCAGCGCGACACCCGGTTCATCACCGCGATATTGGTCGAGTAGGGGGCGTGCGGGGCGATCGAGGGGATCACCCGGTCGTGGCCGGCGAACTCTGCGACGAGTTCTTCCGTCAGCGCGAAGCCTCCGTCGATGTCGGCGTGGTCCGGCGGGTCGAAATCGGCGATGGTCTGGCCGACCACGCCGCGGATGCCGGCCTTGTCCACCACCCGCCCGACCTCGGTTTCGAAGTAGTACATGTCGGCGACCGTCGTGACGCCGGCCTGGATGAGTTCGAGTGCCGCCAGCGCCGTGCCGGCGCGCACCATCTCGCGGGTGACGAACTTGCGCTCCAGCGGCAGGACGTAACGGTAGAGCCGGTCGTCGACGTCCTCGCCGAGACCGCGGAACAGCGTCATCGCCATGTGGCAGTGCGGATTGACCATGCCGGGCATCACGACGTCGCCGCCGCAGTCGATGGTCTCGGCGCCGTCAATCGCGGGCGCGGGGCCGCTGCCGGTGGCGGTGATGGTCTGGCCGTCGACCTGCACCCAGCCGTTTTCGACCACCGGCATGGCCGGCGTGCAGGGGAGGAGGGTGGCGTTGGCGAGGATGAGGGTCACGATTCCCCCTCACCGTCTCGGGCTCCGCCCGATCCACCTCTCCCCCACTTCGTGAGGGGAGAGGAAAGGCGCCACGCGGCCGACCGCCCTATCCTCTCCCCCGGCCAGGGGGAGAGGTGGACCGGCGAAGCCGGGACGGTGAGGGGGTGCTTGATCATCGGGTTCCATCCTCCGCCGCCAGCACGCAGCATTGGTCGGGCACCGGGACCAGCCGCGCGGTGCCGCCGGGCTCCAGCGGCGTCGACAGCGCGCCGTTGGCGACGAGATGCCCCGCCGCCGTCTCGCACTGGTATTGGTAGGCGCGGCCGAGATAGGTCCTGAGGCCGAGCGTGGCGGGTATGCCGTCCGCGCCCGGGCCGGACGTCACGGCCAGCCCGTCCGGGCGGGTGGCCAGGGTGAAGGCGTCGGGAATGGCGCCGAACCGCTCCTGCGAGAGGCTGAGCCGCGCGCCGCCGGCAGCCTCGGCCGTCACCATCTCGCCGTCGCGCGAGACGACCCGCATGGGGATGAGGTTCTCGAAGCCGACGAAACGCGCGACGAAGGCATTCGCCGGGCGCTGGTAGAGCACCTCCGGCGTGTCGAGCTGCATGATGCGTCCGGCATTCATGATCGCCACCCGATCCGAGATCGAGAAGGCCTCTTCCTGGTCGTGCGTGACGTAGACCGAGGTCGTGCCATTGGCGCGCTGCAGCTGGCGGATCTCGACGCGCATGTCGACGCGCAGCTTGGCGTCGAGGTTCGACAGCGGCTCGTCGAACATCAGCAGCGGCGGCTCGATGACCAGCGCCCGGGCGAGCGCCACGCGCTGCTTCTGGCCGCCCGACAGCGCGCCCGGCAGCCGGTCGGCGAGCGGCGAGAGCCCGACGCGGTCGAGCATCGCCTTGGCGCGCGTCTCGCGTTCGGCATACGCGACACCGCGCTGCCTGAGGCCGAAGGCGACGTTGTCCATCACCGACAGGTGCGGGAACAGCGCGTAGTTCTGGAAGACGAGGCCGATGTCGCGCTTGTGGGCGGGCAGGCGGGTGAGGTCGCGTCCGCCGAGCCGGATCGTGCCTTCGGTCGGCTCGAGGAAGCCGGCGATGAGGCGCAGCGTCGTCGTCTTGCCGCATCCCGACGCGCCGAGCAGCGAGACGAGCTCGCCCGCGCCGACCGAAAGCGACAGGTCTTCCAGCACTTTGGTCGAGCCGTAATGGGCGGTGAGATGGTCGATGTCGAGAGCCTGGGTCATGCGATGGTCATTGGTCTGGCCGGTCACTTGGCGAGGAAGGTGAGGCCGAGCGTGCGCTCCACGATCGCCATGACGGCGACGGTGAGGAACATCAGGAGCACCGACACCGACGCGATGGTGGGGTCGAAGAACTGCTCGACATGGGCGAGAATCTGGATCGGCAGGGTCGAGATGCCCGGGCCGGTGAGGAAGAGCGACGTCGAGACGTCGTTGATCGAGGTGATGAAGGCCAGGATGAAGGCGGCGATAACGCCCGCCCGGACATTCGGCAGCACGATCGTGAAGAAGGTCTTCGCCGGCGGGCTGCCGAGGCTGATCGCCGCCTCCTCGATGGAGAAGTCGAAGGAGGCGAGGCTGGCCGAGATCACACGCACGCAGTAGGGCAGCACGAGGAGCGTGTGGCCGATCAGCAGCGACACGAAGATCGGGAACGAGGCGCCGACCGCCACCGACTTCAGGAGCGAGAAGCCGAGCACGATCTCCGGCACCAGGATCGGCAGCACGAAGACCGTCGACAGCCAGGACGGCAGCTGGATGCGGTAGCGGTTCAGCGCATAGGCCGCGGGAATGCCGATCAGCAGCGCGAGCCCGGTCGAAAGGAAGGCGATCTGCAGGCTGGTGACGATGGTGCGCCGGAAGGCGGTGATCTCGAAGATGTTCTCGAACCAGCGCAGCGACAGGCCCTGCGGCGGGAAGGTCAGGTAGGTCGTGTCGCTGAGCGAGGCGCCGATCACGATGACGAGCGGCCCGACCAGGAAGACGTAGACCAGCGCCGCAATGGCGATGAGGGCAGGGGAGGGGCGCGTGGTCATGTGGTCATCGGGTTCAGGCGTTTGGCGATGCGGGTCATGGCGAGCACCACCGCGACGGTGATGACGACCATGATCGCGGCGATGGTGGAGGCGCCGACCCAGTCGAAATTGACCATGGCGCGCTGGTAGAGGAAGGTCCCCATCATCATCTGCCGCTCGCCGCCGAGAAGCTGCGGCGTGGCGTAGGAGGTGAAGGAACCGGTGAAGACCAGCACCGCGCCGACGATGAGACCCGGCACCGCGAGCGGGAAGACCACCTGCCGGAAGGTGGCCGACGGGGAGGCGCCGAGCGAGGCGGAGGCCTGGAGCACGTCCTCGGGAATGTTCTCCAGCACGCCGACCAGCGTCAGGATCATCAGCGGCGTGAACAGGTAGACCATCGCCACGATGACGGAGCCTTGCGTGTAGAGCATGGAGAAGGGCTCGTCGGTGACGCCGATCCCGACCAGGACATTGTTCAGGATGCCATTCTTGCCGAGGATGATCAGCCAGGCGAAGGAGCGCACGACCACGCCGGTGAGCAGCGGGAAGACCGCCGCGATGATGAGCACGCTCTTCATCCGGCCCGGGGCGCGTGCGACGACGTAGGCGGTGAGGAAGCCGAGCACCAGCGAGATCGCGGTGGTGGCCAGCGAGATTTCCAGCGTGCGCCACAGGACGGTGCGGCGAAAGCCGCTCGCGAAGAAGGCCAGATAGGGCGCCAGCACGCCCTTGGCGTCGGCGAAGGTCGTCGCGATCGTCGCCGCGACGGGCAGGACGAGGAACAGAGTCACCAGAAGCGTCGCGGGCAGGGCGAGCGTCCAGCCGGTGTAGCGCTTGAGCATGAGAGGCGTCGTCTCGGAAAGCGACTGTCGGCCGATCTCGCCAGGAGGCCGGCCGACAGCATCGGGTCAGGAAAGGCGCGCGCGCGGCGCGCCGGCGGTCACATGCCGAAGATCTCGTTCCAGCGGTCGATCCAGTCGGACTTGGCGGCATTGAGCTTGGAATAGTCGACGCGCTTCAGCCCGTCGATCATTTCCTTGCCGTAGGTCCACTGCTTGGCCTGCTCCGGCGTCAGCTGGACCGACGTCACCACCGGCGCGTCGACGCCGTTCTCGGCGGTGGCCTGCTGCACCTCGGGGCTCAGGATGAAGTTGATGAACTCGTGCGCCAGCTCGACGTTCTTCGATCCCTTCGGGATGTTGACCGTGTTCAGCGTGGCGATCGCCCCGTCCTCGAGGTTCGCCCACTCCACGGTCGGCACCGCCGCCTTGAGCTGGCCGAGCGCGAAGTCCTGCGCCAGCGAGACGGTGATCTCGCCGGTCGAGAACAGATTGATCATCTCGGAGCCGGTGTTGTAGTTCTTGACCACGTTGGGCTTGATCGCCTCGATCTCGGCGAAGGCCGGGTCGGCGTTCTCGAACGGGTCGGTCCCCGCCTTCTCGCCGGCGATCATCACGACCATCGGGCCGGCGGTGGTGGTGATGCCGGGCAGCGAGACCGCGCTCTTCAGGTCGTCGCGCCAGAGGTCGGCCCACTTGGTGATCGGCGGGTTCACCTTCGCCGAGTCGTAGACGATTCCCACGCGGCCGATCGTATAGGCCGGGCCGTATTCGCCCTGGGGGGCCTGCGCCATCTCGTAGAGACCTGCGAGGTTCGGCACCTTCGAACGGTCGATCGGCTGGAACAGCCCTTCCTCGATGCCGATCTGCGAGAAGCCGTCGGTGAAATAGGCGACGTCCACGCCCTCGCCGCCGCGGATCTTGATCTTGTTGAGGCGGTCGGCATTGTTGCCCGTCTCGAACACCAGCGTGCAGCCGCACTTCTCCTGGAAGGGCTGCACGATGAACTGGTTGAGCTTCTCGCCGTTGAAGCCCCACCAGGAGATGGTGAGCGTCTTGTCCTGAGCGGTGGCGGGTGCGGCCGCCAGCAGGGCGGCGACGCAGGCCGCGCCGGCCAGGCTGCGATAAAGGGCGTTCGTCATTCTTGTTGCCTCTCTCTTGATCGGGTGGTCCCGTTGGCGGGTGATCCCAGGCAGCGCTGCTGCGCGCCGTGCCACCGGAACCTTATTTTTCCGCCCTTCATGCCGCAAGGCCATTCACGACCAAGAAGGATGCAGGAGAAGTCATTGCCCAATCGATCGGCAGTTGTAGCGTGCCTCAGAAACCTCTCTGCCGCGAAACGACCGGCGGCGGGCGCAAAGCGGAGGAGATGACGCAGCGTCGCCATGGCTTCGTGACGGTGAAATGACACCGGAAGGAACGGAAAAGCAGAAGCTTGTCAGTAGCTTATCGACCGAAAAGGTGCAGTTTTCCACAGCCGGAGGCGTCCGGAAAAAATCGTACGAGGGGCCGAAAAACCTCGTTGACAGTCTCGGGGGGCGGGGCCTATATACGCCTCACCAACGACAGCGGCGACGCTGCTGGCGCCGGAGAGGTTCGCCTCTGGGTTTGCCGAGTTGGAGAGATCAAAGAGAGCCGCGTGAGCGACACTCGACCGGGCCTGAGGCAGGGATGCCGGAAGGTTCCAAGGACACCGTCTTGTGGTGGTGTCGGTTCTTTGAAAACTGAAGATTGAAGAAAGAGAAACGTGGGCGGCAGAGTTGCTCGCGGATGGTCCGGGCCTCGTCAGGAGGTTCGGTCGTCCAACCGAGACTTTGGCGGACACGTTTCGAGAGAATAGTCTACCGGGACGACTGGTTTTGATCGGTTGTCCCAGGTGTGAATGTTCTCGTCAATTCGATGCGTGACCAGATCGCGCCGGCTTAGGCTGGTGCGACGAACAAGCCAGTTCAAGTTTCAAAACATGAGAGTTTGATCCTGGCTCAGAACGAACGCTGGCGGCAGGCTTAACACATGCAAGTCGAGCGCCCCGCAAGGGGAGCGGCAGACGGGTGAGTAACGCG
>Ga0208243_1000197_pt1 | contig 44311 bp, 36 predicted proteins | sample Subbio2Aug_QV12A_FD_184826 | JGI IMG/M metagenome (GOLD analysis project Ga0208243, IMG submission 184826) | Serpentinite rock and fluid subsurface biosphere microbial communities from McLaughlin Reserve, California, USA - CR12Aug_QV12A (SPAdes) | ecosystem: Environmental > Terrestrial > Deep... | reverse complement strand
TCAACAGGGCGTAGGCCACGTGAGAGTCGTTATGCCGCTCCATTAGGGATGCCCCGTAGGCCATCACTTCCGCCGCGCGGGCAGTGTGGCTTAGGGTGCGAAAAAGTGAAGCAAACTGCTGTATCACGGGCACGATGTCGTCTTTCGCGGCCCTCCTTAGTCGGCTTTTAGCCACCGACCACTGCGTCTTTGTGTCTTCATAGCCACCTTGCTTGGGTGCGACGAAAAGCACCGCCGACAGATATTGCTCTAGTGAACTACATATCTCTTCTGGGTAGGGGTCTTGCTCGGCTAGGCAGAGCAGAAGCTCTCGGCGCGCGGTGTGCGCAATGTGCGCGGGGAAGCGAGCGTCATTGTCGATGCTCCAAAGCACTGCTAGGGCCTGGTCGTTACGCCCCATTCTCACCAGGCACGATCCCCCAGTGATCAACGAGGAGGCGTAAAACTCCATATCGCGGCACTGCTCTGCCAGTTGCGCAGCTTGTTCGGCCCACCTGAGCGCCTCTGCGGCATTTCCTAACTGCTGTGCACATATGGCTCTGCCCTGGTAGGCCTGAAGCAAACCCCGCCCGTCTTCCGCACCTTGAGAGGCCGCAATCTCTGTATAGCACTTTTGCGCAGATTCGATTTTGCCAAGCGCGAAATACGTGGTTCCGAGCAGATAAAGCGTTAGTTGTCGTTTGCTTGGCATGTCCTCCGCACCTGTAAATATGCCAAACGCCTTGTTGCACATCTCCAGCGCCTGCGAGTACAAGCCTGAGGCATAAGTTGCGTGCGCTGCGAGATAGCAGCAGTACCACTGCTTTTCGCGCCGCCCCTCCGCCTCAAACAGCGCTGCCGCCGTCAGCGCATGGTTGACGGCGCTGAGGGGCCTACCCTCCTTTTGTTCGTGCCACGCTATCAGCTCATGCATAAGCGCTTTAGGGTCGTCCGGCAGAGCTCCGAACCCTTTCAGCGCATCTAGGGCTAGTCGCACGCCCTCACTATCGCCGAGCTCAATACAGGCATGAGCTTGGTTGATAAGCAGCAGGGCCCGCTCGGCGTCAGATGCGCTCCACTCAACCACGAAATGCTCTAGCGGCTTATTTAGCCTCTGCGCCAATATGCGCAGTGTCGCGGTTGACGGATTGCGCTCATTGCGCTCAATCTCGCTAATCAAAGAGCGGGATAACTCGGTCCCCGCTAGTTGGGCCTGGGTTAGTCCCGCTTCTTTGCGCGCCTTGCGAATCTTCGCCCCTAACACTATTTCACACCGCCCATCCGCCTGATCTGCTGTTTTAAGCTGTGTCATCCGTGCCACAATATTGTCCTTGTGCCACATACTGTGATGAGTATATCATGGAGTTGCTAGAACAGTCATGCAGAAATTGAATGAATGGACACCTGGCGCCTACCATCAGCGCGTTCAACTTGAGGTGCGAGAGCTTCTATGCTCAGGTTGCCTCGAATCCTACCCTAACTCTTAGGGTATGCGCCGAACAAGGTGTCGTTGCCTTGACAGCATTGGCCTCGATGCGTTTGCACGCTATGGGAACCAGCCTTGAAAGGCTTGCGGACAAAACGGGTCCATTAGCACTAAAGGGGGTCTCACTTTGATTAGGCACCCAACTGCTTGGGCAATCGGTCTGATGGTGCACCGCGGTCTCAATGCTCCGCTTGTCATAGGCGGATTCATCAGCGTTAGCACAGGGGTTGCCATGTTGGTTCTCCTACCTGAGAATCGGGGAGGCAATTAGGTATGATTCAAGTTACGGCTCTGAGCAAGCGCTTCGGCAACAGGACAGCCGTGAATGAAGTTTCGTTTCAAGCGCGGCCCGGCGAGATATTTGGTCTACTTGGCGAGAATGGTGCCGGGAAGACCACCAATGCGTGCGCAACAACTTACTGACAGGCAGGGCCTAGTAGCAGGCGCTATTATCATGTCCTTGTGATACTAACACCCATCGTTTACAATTTATCTAACATGGAGGACCCTACTAGTAATACATCAATGGCTCCGTGTTCAGGTGGTCCTCACCCTCTTGGAGATACGAGCGGAAGGGGCAAGTCAAGTGCAAACCGCGAAGAATAGGTTCCCCGTAATTCTTGTAGTCCTGCTAGTGTTAATAGGAGTAATGGTAGTCACCCGCATTCCCTCGCGACCCCCAGATAGCGAGCTAGTAAGCACCGCCGACTGGTGCCCCTATTTCGTGAGAGACCTCCAGGCCCAATCGAAGGCTGGCACATTGGGCACGTTCGGCGTTAGGTCAGAGCCGATTTTTTGGGACGACTACGTCATTATTAAGCGGGCAGCGCAGGTTCTGAATATTGAACTGCGGTCAAGGGAGATTCAGAGCCTCAAAGGAATAGAGTATTTTCCGCGCTTAGAGGGCCTCACCCTTGACTCTAAGCGATTAACGCAACTCGACCTATCCCACAATGTAGCCTTAGAAAGCGCTCAAGTATTCGCACCCCTGCTGACTGCCATAAACATATCTAATAGCGTCCTGCTGCTAAGGCTTGATTTGATGAATACTGCCCTTATGGAGCTAGATGTGTCGAATAACGAGCGGCTCGGTATGCTGTTTGTCGGCACGAGTCAGCTAACCGCGTTGAATGTGTCACACAACACAAATCTTAGGTGGCTTGAAGTTAGCCGAAGCCAGCTCACGGGGTTGGATGTTTCACGCAACAAAATGTTACGTTGGCTGGATGTCAGCTATAACAATATGCGTTCGCCTAGCGATGTGGTAGGCTGGGAGGACATCGGCCTGAGGCTAAGGAGAGAACCCGGAGACGCTGAGATGAACTTTGTATTCCACCCCCAAAATCCGTCGGCGCGGTAATGGCTGTACCGGAGTAACGCCGGGGAGCGGTGCCCGGCAATAAAGGCTGCCAATGAGTGGATGACTATAAGCTAAGCGGGGAGGGAGGTGAGTACAATGCTCGACATACAGGTTCCGGTTGCCCTTGTGACAGCACTGATTATGGCGCTTGGTACGTATTTTAGCTACAAGAACATTAGTAAGAGCGCTAGCAGCATCTCGAAGTACATATTCTTGTTTTTCCTTATCACGCTGCTCACGCAGCTAGTGGGGCTGCTGCAACTCCTAGCCGTAAACCCTTCTACCATCGCGGACGTCCGCGTCCTGCTCATAGTGAGTCAGGCCAACTTTGTCCTAATTCGGGTTGCATATGCCGTCTTAGCTTTCGGGTGTTATGTAGTTTTCAGAGAGGGTTCAAAGGGCACCTTCGGGCAATCCAAACTTCGCGAGGATGGTGGGTAGACATGCGACGAAAGCGTGTTGTCGCGTTGGCTGGAGCAGCCATCGCCATGCTGGTGGTAATCACCGTGTACTTTCGGGTGTTCCATTGGCAGGAGCGCTCTGCTGAAACTTGGATTCGGGGTCCGCTGGTGGTTACCGCGAACACCGTCTTGCATGGTGAACTGGAATACGGCCGAATCTTTGAGTGGACCTTAGACAGATTTGAGCTTATGAGGACAATACAGCTGCCAGAGGACGGTACACTCAACTGGGCACCTACAAGAGCTCACGCCGTAGCAGGGGGAGTAATTGTAGCTTCGACCCACAGGGCGTTATACGGCATTGATCATGCCACGGGAGAAGTTAAGTGGGCCCACAGTGTGAGTCCCAAGCAAGTAGTTGTTGAGGGAGCAGTGTACTACGTGAGTCACAACGGCTCGGTCGGGGCAATACGTCCGGTAGACGGACAAGAGCTGTGGCATGCCTCGGCTATGGGAGCAATTGCAGGAACCCTAAGCGGAGAGACGCTAGTAGTGATTGGGCCTAACTCGATTAGTGCCCTTAGAGCTGAAAATGGCAAACTGCTCTGGTCGTTAGATTATGATGGAGTCGCGGGCGACTACGGCCCCTTCATAGCCGCAACAGAAGGCGTTGTCGCTGTAATTTACCAAGACCCTACTGGAGCGGCAGTAGGACGAGGCCTGGACGCCAACACAGGTGAGATTCGGTGGTCTAAGGGACTGCCTTTCCCCTTTCCCTACGTGCTCTCGCTAAGGGGCGAAGCGGGGGTAGTCTTTGCGACTCTCCGACGAGGGGCGATTGTAGCACTCCACGGGCACAGTGGCGAGCAAGTTTGGAGTCGGCAGCTTACATTCGCTCCTGCCGATGTCCGCAGTAGCCCTTACATAAGCCCAGACAGAATTCTGTTGATTAGTGGGTATTCTTTGGTCGAACTTGACCGCGCGAACGGAGAGCTAAGGCAGAGGATGCGGCTTCCCGGCGGCCGAGTTGCAGGGGAAATTGTGTTGTGCAGAGACGGACATTACGTCTACTTCAATGAAAGGGAGTTGTATCGTAAGAGCAGGTAAATCAGCAAGAACCAGCATAGCTCAGTGGGGTCATAGGCCTCGCTGTCAGCGTCTATAAAGCTGACTGGCGCGTCACAGCCTCGAAGGCAAGGTAGGCTGCTAGGCTGGATGTCAGCTATAACAATATGCGATCGCCTAGCAATGTGATAGGCTGGGAGGACATCGGCCTGAGGCTAAGGATAGAACCCCCCAAAATCCGTCGGCGCGGTAATGGCTGTACCGGAGTAACGCCGAGGAGCGGTGCCCGGCAATAAAGGCTACCAATGAGTGGACGACTATAAGCTAAGCGGGGACATTATGATGAATGAACTAAGCAAGTTCGCAGCAGTAAAACGAGCATTGTTATTGATTGGTCAAGCAGCTCCAATGGAGATAAGCATCCTCCTCCCACTAAATTTCCTTAATGGAGCAGGGCCAATCTTACACCTCTATGTCAGCAAGATCGTAATTGACGAGGCCGTGCGTCTAATCGGCAGCAATATAAGAACCATTGCCGATTTGGCTGGCATGCACTTATTGCTAGGTGCGATGCTAGCTTTCCTGATGGTTATTTTTCTCCTGGATGCCACACGCGGACTTGCAACTCACGCGCTCGGTAGCCTTCGCGAGCGAGTTGTCGGGGAGAGCCGGCGACAATTGCTGACTAAGGTTGCAGGTCTTGACGACCTTTCGTTATTTGAAACCCCTGATGCACTAAACACCCTTAAGCTCGCTGAAGGCGGCACCGAGCATTTATGGCAACTCGCTACAGGCATAGTACGCTTGATGGTGGGTGTGTTCGCCTTTGTTCCTGCACTAGTGCTCACCTTGGGGATATCTTGGTGGGTACCGCTTCTGCTATTTCTGTCAGTGTTGCCGGCAGTAGTTCTGCAGGGGCGAGTCGAGGAGCAAAGCTGGGCAGTAGAGCAATCGCAAGTAAGCAACGAAAGAAGCAAGGACCTAATTGAAAGAATGATTCTAAACGAGACGTATGCTAAAGAAGCGCGGCTCTACAGCTTGCATGAAGTGCTGCTTAAGCGCTGGCAATCTTACTTCCGCACAATATTCCAAGCCAAACACGCTGTCCGCACTAAGGGCGCGTGGATTGTTATTTGCACTTCCGCAATCAGTGCCATTGGCGCGTTCGTTTCCTATGTATATGTCGTCTTTCAAGTTATCCAGGGCCGCTTTAGCTTAGGAGATCTAGCTCTATTCGCGGGCCTCATTATTCAGGTACGCCGTAGCCTTGATCTTATGGTTTATGACGGCACAGACGTTTACCGATCATCCTTAGCCATTGGTCCTATCTTCCAAGTGCTTAATTACTCCCCCCAGCTAGCTTCTAATCTGCCGTCCAGCCCACGCACCAACCCTTTAACGGGCGGCATCTGCTTTAACAATGTAACATTTACATATCCAGGCACGGACAAGCCGGCTTTAGATGGGGTTGACTTGGCGATAAATCCCGGCGAAGTGCTACTGCTTGTAGGCGAGAACGGTGCCGGGAAAACCACTCTAACAAAGCTCATGTCTCGCCTTTATGACCCTGACGCAGGCGAGATCACTTGGGGCGGAACTAACTTGAAAGGCGTTGATATCAAAGAGCTGCGTGAACGTATCGCTGTTGTTGTGCAGGATTATGCTCGTTTCCCCGTGACAGCGCGTGACAATATCGGCTTTGGGGATCTCGCCAAGCTACATGACGACAGCACCTTGCTGCTAGCAGCGCAGGAGGTCGGTCTCGACATAGCAGAGTTACCCCTAGGCCTAGATACGCCACTTAGCAAAATGCTTGACCAGGGAACCGACCTATCCGTCGGACAATGGCAAAAGGTCGCGATAGCGCGTGCGCTGCTTCGCCAGACCAAAGCCGAGCTCGTGCTGCTCGACGAACCAACAGCGGCCATAGACCCGCAAAGCGAGCACAAAATACTTGAGATACTGCGGGAGTTTGTTGGCGGCAAAATGGCCATCGTCGTCAGCCATCGCTTATCCTTAGCGCGAGTTGCAGATCGCATTGCTGTGCTTAGTGGCGGCAGGATTGTGGAGCAAGGCACGCACGTCGAACTAATGGACTTAGGCGGACGCTATTGCGATATGTTTACACGTCAGGCAAGCAGTTATAAGGAGCCTAACGCACCATTAACCTAAGCTAGGAGAAGCGGGGACATTATGATGAATAAACTAAGCAAGTTAGCAGCAGTTAAGCGAGCATTGTTATTGATTGGTCAAGCAGCTCCAATGGAGATAAGCATCCTCCTCCCGCTAAATTTTCTTTATGGAGCAGGGCCAATCTTACACCTCTATATCAGCAAGATCGTAATTGACGAGGCCGCAAGACTAATCGGCAGCAACATAAGAACCATAGCCGATTTGGCTGGCATGCACTTATTGCTAGGTGCGATGCTAGCTTTCCCGGTGGCTGTTTCTCTCCTTGATGCCATAATAACGCTGCGCGGACTCGCGATCGATAGCCTTCGCGAGCGAGTCGTCGGGGAGAGTCGGCGACAATTGCTGACTAAGGTTGCAGGTCTTGACGACCTTTCGTTATTTGAAACCCCTGATGCGCTAAACACCCTTAAACTCGCTGAAGGTGGCACCGAGCATTTATGGCAACTCGCTACAGGCATAGGACGCTTGATGGTGGGTGTGTTCGCCTTTGTTCCTGCGCTAGTGCTCACCTTGGGGATATCTTGGTGGGTACCGCTTCTGCTGTCCCTGTCCGTCTTGCCGGCAGTAGTTCTTCAGGGGCGTATCGAAGACCAAAGCTGGGCAGTAGAGCAATCTCAAGTAAGCAACGAAAGAAGCAAGGACCTAATTGAAAGAATGATTCTAAACGAGACGTATGCTAAAGAAGCGCGGCTCTACAGCTTGCATGATGTGTTACTTATGCGCTGGCAATCTTACTTCCACAAAATATTCCAAGCCAAACACGCTGTCCGCACTAAGGGCGCGTGGATTGTGATTTGCACTTCCGCAATCAGTGCCATTGGCGCGTTCGTTTCCTATGTGTATGTCATCCTCCAAGTTATCCAGGGCCGCTTTAGCTTAGGAGATCTAGCTCTATTCGCGGGTCTCATTTTTCAGGTACGCCGCAGCCTTGAGTTTATGGTTTATGAGGGAGCCGAAGTATACCAATCAGCCTTGGCCATTGGTCCTGTCTTTCAAGTGCTAGATTACTATCCCCAGCTAGCTTCTAATCTGCCGTCCAGCCCACGCACCAGCCCTTTAACGGGCGGCATCTGCTTTAACAATGTAACATTTACATATCCAGGCACGGATAAGCCAGCACTAGATGGGGTTGACTTGGCGATAAATCCCGGAGAAGTGCTACTGCTTGTAGGCGAGAACGGTGCCGGGAAAACGACTCTAACAAAGCTCATGTCTCGCCTTTATGACCCTGACGCAGGCGAGATCACTTGGGGCGGAACTAACTTGAAAGGCGTTGATATCAAAGAGCTGCGTGAACGTATCGCTGTTGTTGTGCAGGATTATGCTCGTTTCCCCGTGACAGCGCGTGACAATATCGGCTTTGGGGATCTCGCCAAGCTACATGACGACAGCACCTTGCTGCTAGCAGCGCAGGAGGTCGGTCTCGACATAGCAGAGTTACCCCTAGGCCTAGATACGCCACTTAGCAAAATGCTTGACCAGGGAACCGACCTATCCGTCGGACAATGGCAAAAGGTCGCGATAGCGCGTGCGCTGCTTCGCCAGACCAAAGCCGAGCTCGTGCTGCTCGACGAACCAACAGCGGCCATAGACCCGCAAAGCGAGCACAAAATACTTGAGATACTGCGAGAGTTTGTTGGCGGCAAAATGGCCATCGTCGTCAGCCATCGCTTATCCTTAGCACGAGTTGCACATCGCATTGCTGTGCTTAGTGGCGGCAGGATTGTGGAGCAAGGCACGCACGCCGAGCTAATGGCTTTAGGCGGACGCTATTGCGATATGTTTACACGTCAGGCTAGCAGTTATATTTGATTCTGTGGAGGCAAACATGCCCCTGCACCTTACGCTCTGGCTTGGGTCTGGGTTTCATAGAGCGTGCGGTAGACGCCGCGCTCTTGCCGTAGGAGCTCCGCGGGTGTGCCTTGTTCCGCCACGCGACCGTGTTCTAGGGCAATGACGTAGTCTACTTGCCGCAGAGTCGAGAGGCGATGCGCAATAATAAACGCGGTGCGGCCATGCAGCAGTGTGACCAGGGCTTTTTGAATCAGCACTTCGGTGTAGGCGTCGACGCTGGAAGTAGCCTCATCTAGGATGAGCACACGCGGGTTAGCGAGGAGCGCGCGAGCAAAGGCGATTAACTGCCGTTGCCCGACCGAGAGGCGTGCGCCGCGCTCGTTAACCGGAGTGTCATAGCCCTGCGGCAGCTTCATAATAAACTCGTGCGCGTTTACGGCTTGCGCCGCGGCCACAACCTCGCTCTCGGCGGCGTCACGTTTGCCGTAGCGGATGTTCTCACCTACGGTGCCGGAAAAGATAAATGTATCCTGTAACACGAGGCCTACCTGATTGTGCAGCGAGCGCTGCGTGACGTCGCGCAAATCGTAGCCGTCTAGGGTGATGCGTCCGACTTCTGGGTCGTAGAAGCGACACAGAAGGTTTATCAGCGAGCTTTTGCCGGCACCGGTTGCGCCGACGACGGCTACCGTCCGACCGGGTGGGATGTCTATGTTCACGTTATGCAACACCGGCAAATTGGGCTTATAGCCAAAGGTCACATCTATAAAGCGCACGTGCCCGTCAAGCGGTGGAAGCTCTACTGCCTGCGGGCTATCTTTTACGCTCGGCTCCATATCTAAGAGCTCAAAGATGCGGTCAATTGAAACGGTGGCCGACTGCCAAACGTTATAAACTTGGCTGAGGTCGCGGATGGGCATAAAGAAGCGAGAGACGTAGCGCAAAAAGGCGTAGACAATACCGACGGTAAGCTCGCCGCCGCGGATTAAGCTGCCGCCGTACCAAATGACGATACATACGCCAAGCGTCGACACGACTTCTACGAGCGGAATAAAGGCCGAGTTAATCTGCGCCGCCTGCATGTTGGCCTGCATGTTGTCCAGATTGGTTTCATCGAAGCGCTGGGCGTTCTTCTCTTCACGCACGAAGGACTGCGTTACGCGCACGCCGGAAATGCTCTCTTGCAAGCTGGCGTTTACCGTGGCGGCTTTACGCCGCACATCGTGGTAGGCGCGCTGCATTTTGCCACGAAAGCGCGTCGCTACTAGCCACAAGAGCGGGAAAGTAGTAAACGTAAACAGCGCCAGCCGCCAGTCTAGACGCACCAAAATAAAGATAATGCCCAGCAGCGTAACTACGTCGTTGACGACGTTAAGTATGCCCGACGAAACCAGTTCGTTTAGGCTGTTGACGTCGTTAGTAAGGCGGGCCATGATGCGGCCAGCTTCGAGGTTGTCGTAGAACGAGAAAGACAGCTTCTGCAGGTGATTAAACATCTTCTGCCGCAGGGTAAAGATTACGTTTTGCCCGGCCCAGGACACAAAGAAGGTCTGCCAATACGAGCATACCCAGCCGGCAACAAACAGAGCGAGATACACTAGGGCTATGCGCGTTATGCCCGCCGTTCGAGCATCTGCGCTTAACCCTGCCTGATTCAATATATAGCGGTCGATAACCACAGCCTCAAGGTATGGCGCGACTAGACCGGTACCCGTGACTAACAACATAAAGACTAGGCCTGCTGCAAGGTGCCACACATACGGCCGCACATAGGGTAGTACGCGCTTAAGCACCTTGGTTTCAACCTTGACCTCAACCGCATCGATATCGAGCCGTCCCATCGGCCCCATGGGGCCACCCGGCCCGCCGCCCACCGGTCCCCCGGCTCCCCCGCCACGCATCTACTCACTCCCCCTTTCCGCTTGGCCTTGCGTAGTCTCCTGTTGCCTAAACTGCAGGTCATAAATCTCGCGATAGATGCCGTTTTGCCTAAGCAGCGAGTCGTGCGTCCCTTGTTCGGCAATCTGTCCGTCCTGCAGCACGATAATCTGGTGCGCGCGCCGCACGGTAGATAACCGCTGCGCAATTACGAAGGTAGTGCGGTTGGCCATTACTGCCTGCAGCGCTTTTTGCATGGCCAGTTCCGTCTCGCTGTCGACACTTGAGGTAGCCTCGTCGAGAATTAGGATACGCGGGTCCATTAAGAGAGCCCGCGCAACGGCCACGCGCTGCTTCTGCCCACCCGACAGGCCGATGCCGCGCTCGCCGATTAAGGTGTTGTAGCCCTCAGGTAGCGAGACGATAAAGTCGTGGATTTGTGCGGCTTTGGCGGCACTGATGAGCTCCTGTTCGCTGACGCCGGGACGCCCGTAGGCAATGTTGTCTTTGAGCGAGGCCGAAAATAAAAACGTCTCCTGCAGCACCATGCCGATGTTCGCGCGCAGGCTTTTTAGCGTTACATCGCGCACGTCATTGCCGTCGATAGTGACACTGCCCGCCGTGACGTCGTAAAAACGCGGGATTAGGTTAATGATTGTGGACTTACCCGAGCCGGTTGCGCCAAGTAGAGCAATGGTTTCGCCGGGACGTGCGTCTATTGATACGCCGTCTAGCACCGGGGCTTGCCCGTCATATGAGAATGACACGCGGTCAAAGCGCACGTGGCCTTTGGGTCTTTGCAGTTCTTGGGCGCTGGGTTTGTCTTGCACCGCACTCTCTGTGTCCAAGATAGCGAAAACGCGCTGCCCGGCGGCGGCGGCCTGACTAGCCATGTTGACCAGCCACCCCAACATGCGGATGGGCATAATTAGCTGCATTAGCAGGGTCTGAAACGCAACCATGGCACCGACAGATAGCCCCCCTGCGATTACGCGGCTGCCGCCGTACCACAACACTACCGTACTGCCGAGGCCGCCAAGGAAGGTCATTAAGGGGAAGTACAGCGCCCACATGCGTATCGTGGTGATATTTAGGTCTAAGTAGCGCCAGTTTTCGCGGCGGAAGCGCTCTATTTCACGGTCTTCCTGTGCAAAAGCGCGCACTACGCGCACGCCGGCAATTACTTCCTGCAGCACGGTGGTGATTACGCCGAGCTGATCTTGAATCTGCCGGTAGCGCGGGCGGACTGTAGTAGCGAAGCGCCAGACCGCAAGAATTAGTAGCGGAATACTGGCCATGGAGACTAACGCCAAGCGCACATCCATCATTAGGAGCAACGCCATTACTACGACCATGGTGAGGGCGCTGCTCGTCAGGCGCAGGATGCCAAAGCTTAAAAAGCGGCGCAGCATTTCCACGTCGGCGGTAGCGCGCGACATCAGCTCGCCGGTTTGGGCTTGGTCGTAAAAACTAAATGATAAGGACTGTAGCTGCTGATAAATGTTGTTACGCAGGTCATAAATCGTGCGCTGGGCAATCCACTCCATGCTGATGCGCTCAAGATACCCTAGCGCCGAGCGCAGAATGGTTGCTAGGAGAAGCCCCAGCGCTATCCAACCGAGCAAATGCCAACGCTCCGCCTGGTAGACCTCGTCAACGGCGAAGCGAATCAGCATAGGCTGCACGGCCACAAGGCCCGTGCTGAGAAAGACCATTGTCAGCGCGAGGGCTACTCTCCACTTGTAGGGCTGTACCTGACGAAGCAAACGGATGACGACTCCCATGTGTCACTGCCTTTCTGCTGGCGTTAGGCTTATTGTATCGCTACGCAAATCTTTCGGCAATACAAGAAAACAGCGCCCGTAAGGCGCTGGGAAGGCTATGTCGCTTGTGGCTTGTGAGGGCGCCAGCCGCCAGCCGCCAGGCGCCAGGTTTGCCCGGTGAGCTGTGAGCACGCGCTCGCCCTAATCCCTCTCCACCAATAGAGCATTCAGTACATAGCTAATTACCGTCAAAAGAATCGCGCCCCACACTGCTGTCCAAAAGGTTGTAATGTAAAACCCGGGCACAAGAGCAGCCGTTATGCTTAACATCAAGCCGTTGATAACAAACGTCAGCAGCCCTAACGTAAGGATGTTAAGCGGCAGCGACAGAATCAGAACGATGGGGCGGACTATTGCATTAACTACCCCGAGCACTAAGGCAGCTATAAGTAGGGCCTCAGTAGAGGCCACGCTAATCCCAGGCACAAGGTATTCCGTCACGACCCACAAGCCCACAGCGTTGAAAACGACGCGCCACAAGAATCTACTTGGCATTGTTTTCCTAGTCTTTCTCGGGCACTATAACCCAGGCGACAATATACGCTAAAACCCCTGCACCCATAAACCCAAAGATGACCCATAGGAGCCTGATGATTGTAGGGTCGGTATCGAGATATTCAGCCAACCCCCCGCACACCCCGCCTAACATGCGCTGCGACCGCGAACGGTAAAGGCGTTTTACCATAGACTTCATCCCTCCGCAATATCTCTATCTACAGTATACCTCTACTCCACGGAAATTTCGACCTTTGCCTCTTCACTGTCGACCTCGACAATCTTCCCGGTAACTCCCTGCCGTATTGCTTCTATTACGGCATTAAGATCCACGCCGCGCAGCTCTTCCTCGGGAATAAACTTGACCCCGATAGCCACGGCGGCCTCTACCAAGGACATGGGGACGTTCACGTTGACCTTGGTGCCTTTGGCTTCTGTAACGCGTATGCGCAGCAATTTGCTGCCGACGGTGCTAACCACGCTGTCCGCGCTCTTGCCTTCTAGCGCCTGCAAAAGCTTGGTGGCCTCGTCGGGTGTGACCTTCCCTTCCTGCACTAGCTTAAGGATCTGTAGTTTCTCGTTTTCCACAATTAGCCCTCCCTTCAGTTAAGGTAATTCTAGACTACAGCAGCATAAATGTCAATACCGCTCTTTAAATTATTAAGGCCAGCATTAATATTATAAAACCATTAGAGCAATCGCACCCACACTCGCACGTCCCGCGCCTCGACATCGACCAGTGTAAATGACCCGGCGCGACGGGTTTTACGCCAGACCTGACGCAGACTCAGCACCGCCCTGCCTGCGCTTTCGCGCCACTTGCGCGGCACATGTTTGCGCCCGAAAAGCCAGTAGGCAATCTCCGCGATTTCTAGCAGTTCGTCAACCAGAAAAAGAGGCAGAGCAAAGAACAGTGGGAACCGCATGGCCGCCGGCTTGACGAACACCACCAAGAAGAAGTTCGGCAGCCTAATCATCAGCGCACGGTGCGCAGCAACTTGACTGCGTCATCTGCAGTTATCTCGCCGCGCGATAGGGCATCGAGCACCTCTTTGCGGCGCACGGAGGTGTCCGCCTGCGTAGCGGCCTCATCCGCACGGAACCCCATGGCCTCGAGGGCACTGTCTAAGCGATTCCGCACGGTAGGGTAAGAGATGCCGAGCTCTTTCTCTACTTCTTTGATATTCCCCCGGCACTTTACGAACACCTCTAAAAAAGCTTTGTGCTCAGGCGAAAGAGAGCAGAAGCGACACGGCTCAAAATTACCTTCAATGCTAGTCGCACAGCGGTGACAGTGCAGTTTAGTGACAAAAAGCCTGTCGCCGCATATCGGGCACAACCCAGGAACCGGCTTACGCATAAGAATTACCCTCCTTCTGCTCCAAGCTTAACACTTTTTCTGTCTCCCGTCAATATCTCTAAGGTTTAACTTAATTTATTCAATCCAAGCGCTACTGCCGCTGTTTTTGCCAGCGGATGTCTTCGCCGGCTAGTGTCACGGGCTCGCACATTTCGAGCAGGCGCGAGGCAATGCGCGGGCCATAGAGCTCGGCAATCTGGGACGCGCCGAGGTTAGATGAGACAACGAGCGGCAGGCTGTGGTTGCAGCGATAGTTAATGATGTCAAACAGCCGGTTAGTGACAAAATCGGTGACGTGCTCTGCGCCTAAGTCATCGAGAATCAAGACGCGGGCCTCTTTAGTGGCGGCCATAATGCGGCTTTCGGTTTGGCTACTTTCTGGGTTAAACGAATCTCTAATCGCCGCAATGAGGTCGCTAAACACGACATACAAAGTCGGGACACGCGCCTCGATGAGGCTGTTGCAGATAGCGCTAAGCAGAAAAGTCTTCCCAAGGCCCACCCCGCCGGAGACAAATAGGCCCTTGTCGACGCGCCCCTCGAGTACGCGCGCCACAAAGGCTTGACAACTGCGCAAGGCATCGCGGGCGCACGTGCGCTCGGTTACTCCTTGCGGGGTCTTCTTCGTTGTGGAATACCACTTGAGCTCGAACTTGTCAAAGGTCTGCTGCCGGAGCTTGGCCGGGAGGTTAGAGCCAGCGATAATGCGGTCTAACTCGGCCTGCTGCCGACACACGCAGGGCACACCGTTAACATAACCCTCGTCTTGGCATGCGGCACAAGCCCAGTGCGGTTCGGCATACCCGAGCGGAATGCCGTGCCGCTCCAAATAGCTGCGCCGAGCCAAAATCGCCGCGCGCACGGCATGGTCGTCGCAGCGACCTGTGGCAAAATCCTTAACCGCAGCCGCCACGCTTCTTTCTAGCTCCTGCAGCCGAGGATGCGCCGAAAGCACGGCATCACGCCGCGTTGCTGCCTCCCACACGCGCACTAATCCCCCGTTCTTAGTAGCCAACGCCGCCCATCCTCTCTTCCGCCTCAGTACGCTTAATTCTACGCAGCACTATTTCGGACTCGTCGTAGGTGACACCTGTAGAGGTTGCAGAGGCTGGCGGCGCCGGTGCCGCTGCTCGCTTAGTCTGCCCACCCCGACGCGCATGGCGGCGTGCCTTCTCGTTTCGATAGGTCGCGATATCCTGCCGCGCTTGGTCCGCCGTGCTTATGCCCTTGGCCTGCCAGTTAAGCAACACTTGGCGGATGTAAGGCATGCTCCTAGCCTGTACTTCGACAGCCACGCCCGCCGCCGCCAAAACCAGCTCATGCCCGTAGCCAGCCTCGAACTCCTGGGCCAAAGTAATTTCTGTCATGCTAAGCGGTCGGCCGAACAGCTTCTCTACCTCTGCCAATAGCGTCCGCTCAGATTCGCGCTCAGTTGGCGATGCCGGGGCGGGGTCACACAGGGAGTACCCCTGGGTCGTAGGAGTAAGCAGGCACGCTTCCTGTAACCTAGCCCACGCTTGGTGGCTTTCCGCTACTGACATGCCAAGCGGCGCACACACCTCGGCTCCCCATTCATCGGAGCAGGGATTGGGTATCTCGCCACCTGAGATGTATTGCAAGAAACAATACAGCAAGGCCGCTTGCGGACCTATCTGCGGCAAATACACCGCCCATAGTTCATCGAAGATGACACTAAACCCCCTGCGGGCATTAGCCCTATGCAATGCGATGCGGTCTGTAGTCAAGAGCCTCGCCTCCTTAAGTGAGTGTAGTTTCAGGGGGGCAAAAAAAAGACCATCCCCGACAAATGGTCTGCCAGTCCTCGACTATATTCGACGCCGTCTCTGTCCTTCCTGCAAGCGAGCCGCAGGAAAGTATGCTAAGTTGCGGGGTGCAGAAATGCGGCGAGTTTTGTCGCCAGAGCTAAAGTCATTCCCTTGACTGCTGCTAGTTCTGCGACAGAGGCTTGCTTGACACCCGCCATTGTGCCAAAGTGCTGGAGTAGAGCTCGCCGCCTAGCCGGACCAATCCCGGGGCAGTCTTCTAGTTGTGAAGCGCGCGCAGTTTTCTGCCTGAGCTTGCGATGAAAGCTGATGGCAAAGCGATGTGCCTCGTCGCGAATACGCTGCACGAGGTAGTGAGCTTGGGAATCGCGCGGCAAGGCCAGGGGTTCGTGTGTATGCGGTAAAAAGATTAGTTCTTCTGCCTTGGCTAACGACACTACCTTTAAGTGCTCGTATTCTTCTTGTCGGAGTGCGTCTTGCGCTGCATTAAGTTGTCCCTTGCCGCCATCCACTATAATCAGGTCTGGCAGCGGCGAAAACTTAGCGTCCCCTGCGCGATGAGCAGCTAAGCGACGCGTCAGCACCTCATGTAGTGAGGCGTAATCGTTCGCTCCCTCCACCCACTTAATGCGAAACATGCGATACTCGCCTTTAGCGGGCAGGCCGTCCTGATAGACTACCATTGAGCCCACCGACAACACGCCCTGAATGTTAGAGATATCGTAGCACTCCACACGCGCGGGCGGGGACGGTAGCTTGAGGTGATGGGCGAGCTCAATGAGGGCACGCCGCGCCAGTTCATTCTTGCCGTTAACCCGGCGCCACTTTTCTTCCAGCACTTGCTGGGCATTGCGTGAAGCTAAAGTCGTCAGCGCTTTCTTTGCACCGCGCTTTGGCACTACCAGGATAGCTTTGCTACCGCGACGTCGCGTGAGAATTTGCTCTAGGTCGAGCAGATCTGTCGGTGTGTCGTCCAACAGAATCTCGCGCGGGATAGAAGGCGCGAAGCTATAGAACTGCGCAAGAAAGGCGGATAAGATCTCTCCTTTGCTTTGATCGGCAGTGCCGGTCAGAAAGACGGTCTGGCGACTGACCACTTTCCCTTCGCGCATATGGAACAGCGCCACACAGGCTTCGGCGAGGCTTTGCGCTACCCCCACGACGTCACGTTCAAGCAGTTCTGCGGCGTCAAACTTCTGCCGCTCCATAACCGCGGCGATGGCGCGAATTTGGTCCCGCAGAAACGCGGCGCGTTCAAAGTTGAGCGCCTCTGCCTCGGTTGTCATCTGTGCTTTGAGACTCGTGAGCAGCGCGTCGTGTTTTCCCTCGAGCAGCAGTTCGAGCTGTTTAACTGCCCCGCCGTACTCGTCGACAGTTACCGTGCCTAGGCAGGGAGCTAAGCACTGTTTGAGGTGAAAGTGCAGGCAGGGGCGTCCGGCCGGCGCGCCGAAGGCAACTTCGCGATTGCAGGTGCGCAAAGGAAAGGTGCGCTTCAGCAACTTCTGCAGGTCGCGTATAGCCCCGCTGTTCGGATAAGGCCCGAAGTACCGACTGCCGTCCTTTTCTACGCGCCGCACTACGTCAAGCCGCGGGTAGGGTTCAGTTATAGATAGGCGCAAATACGGGTAGTGTTTGTCGTCCTTAATGCGGATGTTGTAGTGCGGACGAAGCTCCTTAATCATGTTGCTCTCAAGCACTAGCGCTTCGCGCTCCGTGTCGGTGATGATGTAATCGAAGTCGCGCACTTTCTCCACCATGGCCCGCACTTTTGCGCCGTGCGCGGCGCCGCCCTGAAAGTAGGAGCGTAACCTGTGCTTAAGCGATTTGGCTTTGCCGACGTAGATGACCGTGCCCTCTGCATCCTTCATTTGATAGACGCCCGGCAAGTCAGGCACAAACTGCAACTTCTCGATACGGCTCACCCCCCCCAGCGCTTCCGTGTGTAGGGACGCGCCTTGGCGCGTCCGCGGCGGACGTGCGAAACGCCCGTCCCTACGGGCGCAAACACCCTCTAGAGCACGCGCGACAGAAACTGCCCGGTATAACTCCCCGCTGCGGCCGCAATCTGTTCGGGCGTGCCCAGCGCGATTACGTTGCCGCCCTTATTCCCACCCTCAGGGCCAAGGTCAATGATGTAGTCGGCTGTTTTAATCACATCGAGGTTATGCTCGATGACTAACACCGTGTCGCCCGCCTCCACCAAACGGTTGAGCACGCCGAGCAGGCGGTGGATGTCGGCAATGTGCAGACCGGTGGTAGGCTCGTCTAGAATATACAGCGTTTTGCCTGTGCTGCGCCGCGAAAGCTCCGTGGCTAGCTTAACGCGCTGCGCTTCACCGCCCGAGAGCGTGGTTGCCGGCTGACCGAGCTTAATGTACCCCAAACCTACGTCGGCGAGGGTTTGGAGTTTGCGCTCGATGCGGGGCACATTGGCAAAGAAGTCGAGCGCCTGATCTACGGTCATGTTGAGCACTTCGGCAATATTTAGCCCCTTAAAGCGCACTTCTAGGGTCTCGCGATTGTAGCGCTGGCTCTTACACACTTCACAGGGCACATAGACGTCAGGCAAGAAATGCATCTCAATGCGGATGATGCCGTCGCCTTTACACGCCTCGCAGCGCCCGCCTTTGGTGTTAAAGCTGAAGCGCCCGGGCTTGTACCCCCTAACTTTGGCCTCCTGCGTCTGCGCAAACAAGTGGCGAATCAGCTCGAAGGTGCTGGTGTAAGTGGCGGGGTTAGAGCGCGGCGTGCGTCCGATAGGTGACTGGTCTATCTCTATAATCTTATCGATGTGTTCTAAGCCTAAGAGCCCGCGGTGTGCGCCAGGCCGCGCCTTAGCGCCGTTTATTTCCTGCGCGAGGCGCTTGTAGAGTATCTCGTTAACCAGCGTGCTCTTGCCTGAACCGGATACGCCAGTGACGCAGACAAACACCCCAAGCGGAATCTGTACGCTGATGTCGCGCAGATTGTTTTCGGTCGCCCCGACAATCTCTAGCCACTTGCAGTTTGGATCGCGGCGGCGCGGCGGCACTTCAATTTCCTTGCGTCCACTCAAATACTCACCGGTAATTGAACCGGGATGATTGCAGATATCCGCTAGCTTCCCTTCGGCGATAATGCGCCCGCCGTGCTCCCCTGCCCCCGGACCGATGTCTATGATGTAGTCGGCCTGCCGCATGGTCTCCTCGTCGTGCTCGACCACCAAAACGGTGTTGCCTAAGTCGCGCAAAGATTTAAGAGTGTTTATTAAGCGGGCGTTGTCGCGTTGGTGTAGACCGATGCTCGGCTCGTCTAAGATGTAGACAACCCCCATTAGGCTCGAGCCTATCTGCGTGGCTAGGCGAATGCGCTGCGCTTCGCCGCCGGATAGCGTGCCCGCCTTGCGCGAGAGCGTCAGGTAATCTAGCCCGACGTTAATTAAGAAGGTGAGCCGCGCGGTAATTTCTTTTTGAATCTGCTTGGCGATAAGCTGTTCTTTCTCGCCCAGTACTAAGGTTTCGATAAAACCTAGGGCATCCCGGATGTTTAGGGCCGTCACTTCCGCCACATTGCGCTCGCCTAGCAGGACAGACAGGGCCTCCGGCTTAAGGCGCGCCCCGTTACAGGTTGGGCAAGCCCGCGAACTCATGTAGTTCTCTAGTTCCTCCCGGATGTAGTCCGAAGTGGTCTCTTTGTAGTTACGGTTAATCATAGCCACGACGCCCTTAAAGTGTGTGTGGTAGGTATGTGCGCGCCCGTTGCCGGCATCGTAGACAAGCGTAATCTTCTTGTTGGCGTCGCCGTTTAGCAGGACGTCTATCTTTTCGCGCGGCAGTTCATCGAGCGGCACATCAGGGTTTAGGCCAAAGTTCTTGCCTAGCGCCGCGTAGAGCTGCGGATAATAGTTACTGCTGCTGCCTGCCCAGGGGGCGACGGCGCCGTCGTTAAGGGACTTGCGCCAATCGGGTATGACGAGCGCGGGGTCTACCTCTAAGTGTGACCCAAGCCCTCCGCAGGTTGGGCACGCGCCAAAGGGCGAGTTAAACGAAAATAGGCGCGGCGAAATCTCCCCGAAACTAAAGCCGCATTCGGTGCAGGCCAAGCTAAGACTGTAGAGCGTGTCTGGCCCGTCTACTGGCGCGATGATGACCAAGCCGCCCGAGAGACTGGTAGCTGTTTCGATGGAGTCGGCCACCCGCGAGCCTATATCTCCGCGCAATATTAGCCTGTCTACCACTACTTCGATGTGGTGGGCTTTTGTTTTTTCTAGTTCCGGATTATCGCTGAGCTCTTTAATTTCGCCGTCAATACGCGCACGCACATAACCTGCGCGGCTCAGTTCGTCGAGCGTCTTGACGTGCTCGCCTTTCTTGCCACGCACGACAGGCGCAAGCACCATCACCCGCGCGCCTTCCGGCAGCTGCAGCACCTGGTCGACGATTTGGTCGACAGTCTGCTGGGCAATCGGAATCCGGCAGTGCGGGCAGTAGGGCTTGCCGACGCGCGCAAACAAAAGGCGCAGGTAGTCGTACAACTCGGTGACAGTGCCGACGGTAGAACGCGGGTTGCGGCTGGTGGTCTTTTGGTCAATCGAAATGGCAGGTGAAAGCCCCTCAATGTAGTCGACATCGGGCTTATCCATGCGCCCAAGAAACTGGCGCGCGTAGGCGGACAGCGACTCCACATAGCGTCGCTGCCCTTCTGCGTAGATGGTGTCAAAGGCTAGCGACGATTTGCCTGAGCCGCTAAGCCCGGTAATAACGACAAGTTGATCGCGCGGGATATCTACGTCAATGTTCTTTAAGTTGTGCTGCCGCGCGCCGCGCACCGATATATATTTCTGCACCTAGCCTCGCTGCCTCCCCTGTGGGTGTACCGTTCTTTTCTTCATAGACAAATATTCCATTTAGAAATTCCTGCTTCATCCACCAGCACCGGCCTGAGCCTGAACCTCCGATGTCCACAGGCGTAAATTCCCGACGAACTGTCGGTACTCACAAAGTTTGCTTAGATATTTGTCTAGCCTATGTAAATTCGCTAACTGCTAATTTCCTAAGGTTCTCTGCCGCATTGACATCTCTGTCGTGCTGACTACCACACTTTGCACAAGCCCATGTGCGAACGACTAGCGGCAGTCTATCGCACACACAGCCACACACTGAGCAAGTTTTGCTCGTTGCGTGGAACCTGTCGGCGAAGGTTAGCGTGCTGCCATACCAGCGAGACTTGTATTCTAGCTGTCGCCTGAATTCATGCCAAGAGACATCGACGATGGCGCGGGAGAGTTTGCTGTTCTGCATCAGGCCTTTGACGTTTAGGCTTTCCAACACAATCTCTGACTTGGTTTTCGCCAGATGTGTGGTTAGCTTGTGCAGGAAGTCTTGGCGTATGTTGCGGATTCTGCGATGCAATCGTGCTAGAGCTAGTGCGCTCTTTTTCTTGTTCTTGCTCCCCTGCTGCTTCCGTGTGTGCCTCTTGGAGAGCTGGCGTAACCGTTTGAGGTGCTTCTTTAGTGGCTTGGGGGCGTCTATCTTGGTGCCATCGAAGAGAACCGCAAAGTGATTGAGTCCTAAGTCAATCCCGACTACCTCGCCTAAGACCGGGGCTGGCTGGGGTATTTCGGTTTCCACCGCGAGGCTTACATACCACCTGTCTGCTTCTCTGCGTACCGTCGCTGAGAGTATTCTGCCTGTGACAGCAGTCGCTTCTTTTAGCCTCACGACGCCGAGGCGGGGGAGCTGTAGACCCTTCTTAAACACCTTAATGCTACCCGTCAACCTAAAACTGTCGCGCCGCCCCTTCTTTTTAAAGCGCGGGAAGCCTATGCGCTTGCCCTGCTTTACCCCGCGAAAAAAGTTAGCGAAGGCTTTGTCTAAGTCCCGCAAGGCTTCTTGCGGCGCACACTTCGACACTTCATACATCCAGGGGAAAGCTGTCTGTTTGAGTTGGTTGAGCTCTCTGTGCTGGTTAACGGCGTTCGTGGACTGGTTCTCCTGTTCGTAGAGCGCAATACGCTGCGCCAAGCCCCAGTTGTAGGCGAAGCGTGCCACGCCAGCATGCTTGGCCAAGAGAACCTGTTGCGTGGAGTTTGGTTTGAGCTCGTAACGAAACGCCTTGTTAATCAGCATCGCGCATCACCTCCAGCGCTTTCCGTGCCTTATCCTTAGCCGCTTTCTTTCCATAAAGCCTGGCTCAGAAAGAAGTCAGTACGTCAACCATGTCTTGCTTACCGCCAATCCCATCTCTTCCGCGAAGCAGAGCAATCTGACCACCTGCCTGTCTAGGTCTGCTTTTTGGTCGGCACTTGATACTCGCGCATAAGGCGCAAAAGAGCATTGTTTTGCTACCAGCTAACAACCCTCATAAGTGCTGGACAAGGAAAACTGCCCTTAGCGTTCTCGCAAAGGATGATGTCGCGCTCCTCCGTCCCTCCTCCGCCCCTCTCCCTTAGAGCATTAAGTTGGCTTTATTATCACATTTCGTGATTTTTCTTGACTTAACTATACTCACGTGGCCCTACTAGCAGTGAGGGGGTGCTTCCTCCGTTCCGCTCTATGCCGCCTTCTGCATTTAGGGCGCTGCTGTCAGTTTCTAGAGGCGCTGTAACAGCTGCTCAATGTGCACTTTGAGTGCTCGGACATCTCGACTAGCTGCATCCCAGACTATGTCAGTGTCGATGGCAAAATACCCATGTACCAGCACATTGCGCATCCCAACGATTTTCTGCCACTCTATGTCCGGGGCCAACGCGCGCACATCCTCGGGCACGGCGCGCGCCGCTTCGCCGATGATTTGCAGATTCCTCACGAACCAGCCTTGCAACAACTCATCGTGCTCGAAATCTCCCCGGCCACGATACAAGTGGCGCTCGATGGCCGCGATAGCCTCGAGGATATCCCGCAACCGTTCCTGAGGGTCTCTCATAGTGGCACCGCCTCCCTAAGTACTTGTTCCCGTATGCGCAACTTTAGCCCTTTCTCGGTTACAACATCCACAGGACGACCCAAGAGGCGCTCCAGTTCGTACTGAAGCCCCCCCAAATCAAAGAGACTGCGCCCTGACTCCATCTCGACTAGGAAATCAATGTCGCTGTGGGCATCGTCTTCCTCACGCGCGACAGATCCAAAGACCCGCAAGTTACGCGCACCGTAGATGACGCATAACCTTTCTATTTCATCGCGCTTCGCTTTCAGCAACTCACTAAGAGCCATTACTCACACCCCTTTAATGCCGCACCTCACAGGCAAAATTCTCCCCAACTGCTGCTTGACACTGCAGTTTATCGTAGGTTAGTACAATTATAGCCGCTGCACCTCCTGCGTCAAGAATGCGTGTTCGCTCCCAATGTTGACACAGCTGCTAGTCTTGTATAATATGGACTCGCACTCCAGAATTTACGAAAGAGGCGGTTGGTATGTATATTAGGCGTCACATTGAGCCGGTGGTCTCGCGCATAGCTCGGCGCAAACCTGTATTAGTACTGACAGGTGCCCGCCAGGTAGGCAAATCTACTATGCTCAGAGAAGTCTACGGGCACATTAACTATGTCGCTCTTAATCGCCCCTTAGTGCGCGAGAGCGCCCGTGACAATCCTTCGCTGTTCTTTGAAGCACACCGCCCGCCAATTATTGTAGACGAAATACAGAAAGCTGCGGAGTTGCTAGACTACATCCAGGATATGGTTGATGAAAACAAGAACAAAGGGCAGTTTTATCTGACAGGGTCGCAAAGCCTGACTTTGATGAAAAACGTCAGCGACAGCTTAGCTGGGCGCGCCGGCGTCATCAAGCTAATGGGCCTGTCCATGCGAGAGCTGGCAGGATTGTCATATCGTCTGCCGTTCATGCCAACCAGCCAACACAGGGAGGCTATCGGGGACGGCGCACAGATGGACTATGAGCATATCGTATCCCTTATTCACCAAGGCTCTTTCCCCGAATTGCATGCCGCCGCAGGCGACCACTACGATTGGTCCGACTTCTACAGCTCATATCTGCAAACCTATGTCGAAAAAGATATCAGAGATGTACTTCGAATCCAAGACGAGTCGGCATTCGTGAAGTTTGTGAAAGCCACCGCTGCGCTCTCAGGCACCCTGCTTAACTTATCCGCTCTGGCCGAGATTTGCGGCAAGGACATTAAGACGATGCGTTCATGGCTGTCGGTGATGGTCTCTAGCGGACTTGTGTACCTCTTGGAGCCCTATCACAACAACCTCAACAAACGACTAGTCAAGACGCCAAAGATGTACTTCCTAGATACAGGATTTATATGCTGGCTAATCGGCTGGAACACGCCCACGCAGATGACTAATGGGGCCATGTGGGGACAAATCTTTGAGACCTTTGTCTTCACCGAAATCCTCAAAAGCTATTACAACGACGGCTTCGTCAAACCGCCGCTGTACTATTACCGTGATGCCGACAAAAACGAGATAGATCTATTGATTGAAGACGGAGACACCCTCTACCCTGTAGAAATAAAGGCCAACAGCGACCCGCATAAGTCAATGGTCAAGGCGTTTCGTCTCATAGACAACAATCCCAGCAAGAAAGTCGGTTCCGGAGCGGTAATATGCCTAGCCAAGGCGCGCTTGCCTTTGACAGAGCACGTTTGGGTCCTGCCGGTGACCATGATATAACGACGTCTATCGAGCCCGAGAGTTCGCCTGCCTGCCATTACAGAAGGCTAGCTGCCTCATGGTCGGCCACTAAGGTGACATCGGGGTGTGTCTGCAACACAGAGGCAGGCACGCGAGGGTCTACGCTGCCGCAGAGGGCTAGGCGCAGGGCCTCGCTTTTATTTTTGCCGCTTACGAGAAGCAGAATCTTCTTGGCCTCGAGGATATTTCTAATGCCGAGGCTGATTGCGAAGCGCGGCACCTGCGAAGGGTCGGCAAAGTGGCGTGCATTCGCGGCAATCGTTGCTTGGGTAAGACCTACGCGGTGTACACCTTGCACAAAGCTCGTGCCGGGCTCGTTAAAGCCAATATGGCCGTTCTGCCCTAGACCAAGTATCAACAGGTCTATGCCGCCGCACGCAGCAATTCGCCGCTCGTAGCGCGCGCACTCAGCGTTGACGTCTAGAGCAAGAGCGTCAATGAGATGGATATTGTGCGGAGCAAAATCCACCTGTCCTAACAGATTGCGGTATAAAAAGAAGCTGAAGCTAGCTGGGTCAGCGGGCGCCACCCCGACGTACTCATCTAAAGCAAAGGCCGTTGCCTGTGCGAAACTTAGGCCTGACTCTCGGTGCATACGCACCAGTTCAGCGTACATAAGGCGGGGCGTCTCACCCGCCGCCAGCCCTAAGGCACAGGCGGGCTTGTCGCGCACTGCGCGCCCAACCAGCTGTGCCGCCCAAAGGCAGGCCTCACTGTGTGAGGAAGCTACTACACTGCGCATTTGCTCACCTCCTGTACACGCACTCGCCGCGCACATAGGTCTGGCTGATGTTTAAGTCCCGGTCAAAAACGGTTATGTCGGCATCTAGTCCTACAGCAAGGCGGCCTTTGCGCTGCGACAGGCCAAGCACGCGCGCGGGATTAGCTGTAACTAGCTGCACCGCCTTGGGAAGAGACAGCCCCGTGTTGGCCATAAAGTTGCATACAGCGCGGTCTAGCGTCAGGGCGCTGCCAAAAAGCTGTCCGGTAGGGAGACGCACGGCGTTCCCCTGCACGGTCACTGTCTTGCCATATAGCTCGTAAGTGCCATCAGGCAATCCGGCCATGGTGCTATCGGTAACGAGAACAATTCTCTCCGCGCGCTTAGTGCGAAGCAGAAGCCTCTGCATGGCGGGGTGCACATGGACGTTGTCGGCGATAAGTTCACAGTAGGCGTCGCTGTCGAGTGCCGCCCCGAGCGCGCCCGGCTCACGGTGATGCAGAGGAGCCATCGCGTTAAAGACGTGCGTAAACAGACAGGCCCCACCGGCCACGGCGTCCATTGCTTGCTCATACGTGGCGGATGTGTGCCCAACCGCAACCTTAACGCCATGCTCGATACACTGGACTATAAATTCCGCCCCACCCGGCAACTCGGGGGCGAGTGTAACGACTTTAGTTACGTCGCTAAATTCGGCCAGCAGCTCCGGCACAGGCAAAGCGAGGTGGCGGGCGTCGTGTGCCCCCTTAGCTCGCTCGCTAATAAAGGGGCCTTCTAGGTGACAGCCTAAAACGGCTGCGCCTGACGAAGCCCCCGCAGCTATCCGAATATGGCCGAGGACCTCTCGCAGGCGCGGGAGAGGGTACGAGATGGTGGTAGGCAAAAAGGCAGTTACGCCTGTAGAGGGGAGCTGGCGCGCCATTTTGACGAGGCCCAGCCCTCCTGCGTCAAGGGTGTCGCCGCCGCCAAACCCATGCACATGTATGTCGATAAACCCCGGCGCGACGAATAGGCCCCTCGCGTCAATCACCTCAGAAAACCTTCCCGTCGGGGGATGCGCCTCGTCGCTTAGGGCCACTATTTGCTCGCCAAATACTAGGCTATGCCCTAGGAGCACTTCGTCGGCTAGCACCAAAGCAGCGTTCACGATGGCTTTCATGCGCTCACTCCTCAGCAGAAGAAATTTGCGTGATGCCATTATGGCCAGCAGGAAACAGTCGGCATAGCGCGAATTGTTGGACTAGAGGTCTATACCAGTATAGCACTGACGCACGCTACCGGCAACGCAGGACTTTTCCCGGCAGGAAGGTGAGTAAGTGACGGCTAGTTTTTTTGGAGAAATGACTTTGCAGACGGACTCGCCCGTACCGCTGTACTTTCAGCTGCAGGCAATAATTAAGCGCCTGATTGAGACAGGGCATGTTTCCTGTGGCGACAGGCTTCCCTCCGAACGACAAATCGCCGAATGGGCCATGATTAATCGACTGACGGTGCGGCAAGCACTAGCGGCACTGGTAAACGAAGGCGTGCTCATCCGTAGACGCGGGCTGGGGACTTTTGTCGCACCGCCTAAACTAGAGCAAGGGTTAACGAAGCTGACCAGTTTTACCGAGGACATGCTTAGGCGCGGGTTATCCCCCTCTACTGTGGTGTTATCTCTCAGTGTGCAGGCGGCCGAGCAGCGCATAGCGCAGGCGCTCTGGCTCACGCCCGGCGAAGAGGTCATAGTGCTAGAGAGACTGCGTCTGGCAGATGATAAGCCCATGGCACTTGAGGTGTCGCACATGCCCTACCGCCGGTTCCCCGACTTTTTGACGGCAGAGTTCGATTTAGCCCGCACCTCGCTGTACGAACTACTGCGCCGCCACTATAATGTTGAGTTTGCCCGCGCCATCGAAACGCTCGAGGCGCGTTCCGCTCTAAGCCGCGAGGCAGAGCTGCTCGGTATTGCCAGCGGGGCTCCTCTCCTGGCGCGCGAACGCACCACCTTAGACAGAGCAGACGTCCCGCTTGAACATGTGCGTTCGCTCTATCGGGCGGATCGCTACAGATTTGTAATCGAGGTGGTAAAGTGAGGCAGACCGGTTTTTTTGCGGGGGTAGACGGGGGCGGGACTAAGACCGAGGCTTGCATTACCGATGCCTACGGAGCTGTTTTGGGTAAGGGTAGCAGTGGCCCCGCTAACCATTTCACTGCCGGCGGGCAGCAGGCCATGCAGGATGCGGTTGCCGCGGCTCTAACTGCCGCCTTGGCAGAGGCCTCGCTACACGACGAGCAGCTATCTGCCATTTGTATAGGTCTTGCCGGGGTAGGCAGGGCCGAGGAGCGACGCGTTGCACAGGAGGCTTTGCGGCTGCTGTGGCCGGGCACACCGCTCTTAGTTACGGAAGACAGCCGAACGGCCCTCGCTGCGGCCCACGGCGACCAAAACGGCATCGTAGTGATTGCCGGCACAGGCTCAAACTGCCTGGGCAGGAATGGCGATACCTTTATCGGTCTTGGCGGATGGGGCGCATTGCTAGGCGACGAAGGCGGCGCATACGCAATTGCGCTCACGGCGCTACGCCAAGCGATACGTCTGCACGAGGGATTGCGGGGCGAAAAGTCGCTGCTGTTGGAGCGGTTTATGACTAGGCTTGCTCTCTCTGCTCCCCGCGACCTCATACCCTGCCTCGCAAAGATGTCTACCTCAGAGGTGGCCGCGTTGGCACCGTTGGTCTTTTCGTCGGCCAAGGCAGGAGATGCGCTATCCTCAGCCATTATCAGTTCTCAAGCAGAGACACTCGTCGAGCGGGCAGTAAAGGTAGCCGAGCTCCTGTCACTTGACGCGCCGCACATCGCGCTTGTCGGCGGTTGCTTCCGCGACGAGATGTATGTAGGGCGAGTATCTGCGTCACTGCAGGAAGCACTACTTCTGTCCAAGGTGTTTGTCTCGCTAGTTCCGCCGTGTGAAGGGGCAGCTAGTTTGGCGCGAGAGGCCTACGCCAAGATGCAGAGAGGGGAAGTCGGCTATGCATAAGCCACGCACGGAGCGGGCCAATCAGCGCACGGTTGACCTTGACCTGTGGTCGGTAGACCAAGTGCTAGCCGCCATACACGAGGAGGACGCTCAGGTACCACCCGCGGTGGCGGCGGTACTTCCAGCGATTAAGCAGGCGACAGAGATAGTTATAGCCTCTTTGACAGCAGGCGGCCGGGTTTTTTACGCCGGTGCAGGCAGCAGCGGAAGGCAGGCTGTACTTGATGCCAGTGAGCTTCCGCCTACTTTCGGCACGCTTGGCAAACGCTTTGTTGTGCTAATCTCGGGCGGCAAAGAGACGATGTTGGTGGCCGATGAAAAGGCCGAGGACGACCAAACAGCCGGTGTGGCGGCTGCGCGCGAACAAAACATAGGAGCCGCGGACGCCGTTATCGGGATTGCGGCCTCGGGGCAGACTCCTTTTGTCGCGGGTGTAATGGCTGAAGCTCGCGCACTAGGGGCAAAGACGATAGCTTTGGTGGGCGCGCCGGGTCGCCTGGTGCAGCTCGCCGATGTGTCCATATGCTTTGACGTCGGGCCGGAGGTAGTGACAGGGTCGACAAGACTTAAGAACGGCACGGCGCAAAAGCTGATTCTTAACATGATTTCCACCGCGGCCATGATTGCCCTTGGACGAACCTACTCGAATCTAATGGCGGGGGCGAGCTCGCATAACGCTAAGCTTAACCGCCGGGCAATCGACATACTAACCGCCGCAACCGAGGTTACCGAGGACAAAGCAAGGCAGCAGCTTGCCGACTGTACCGGGGAGTTAGACACTGCACTTGTCTCCCTGCTGTCCGAGCAACGCCCGGAAATAGCGCGCTCGGCGCTGCAGAGCACCGGCGGCTCGATTAGGCAAGCTGTCTCCCTGGTCTGCGGACAACAGCAGTCGCCCGCACAGAGGCGCAGGGCATCACCCACACCTCTTGCGGCTGCTTTCGCGGTTGTGGAACGGGCAGTGGGAAGCGGCGAGGGTAGCATCCCCGGAGCTGTGGCTGCTGTGCTGCGTCGCGGCCGCATTGAAGACATACGCGCCTTTGGCTTAGCAGTAAGGGCGCCGGAGCGCTTGCCAATGCAGCCGCATACCATTTTCGATGTGGCGTCGCTCACCAAAGTTATGGCTACTCTGCCTGCTGTTTTGCTGCTGGTAGAGCGCGGCCTAGTGCGGCTTGACGACCCGCTAGCGCTCTTTGTGCCGGATTTTGGCCAAGCAGGCAAGGGCAGGATTACGCTGCGGCACTTGCTGACCCACACTTCCGGTTTACCTGCGCACTTGCGCCTCTGGCAGCTCAACTTGTCGGCCACGGAGATGACTGACTACATTTGTGCACTGCCTATGGGTGAACAGGATCAACTAGGGCAGACCGTAGTCTACAGCGACCTCGGGTTCATTATGCTCGGTGAGCTAGTGCGCGCAGTCAGCGGCATGAGCCTAGCTGATTTTGCCCGCGAGAATATTTATCTCCCCCTAGGCATGGACGACACGTGCTTTTTGCCTAGCCATGAAAAACAACGCCGCACTGCTGCGACCGAGTACCGCAGCGACTACGGCAGATTTATGTGGGGGGAAGTGCACGACGAAAATGCCCATGCCCTCGGCGGTGTGGCAGGGCACGCCGGGTTGTTTAGTACGGCAGCGGACATCGCGGTCTATGCTGCCATGTGGCTAAACAACGGCAGGCACCGCGGCGAGGCTATTCTCTCGCCGCACAGTGTAGCGTTAGCTACGGCTACGCATGTCGGCGGTGCGGAGCCGCGCGGCTTAGGTTGGCTGCTGCCCTCACGCACACATTGCTCGGGTGGAGACTTTCTCTCGTGTGGCGCCTTTGGCCATACGGGGTTTACGGGGACTAGCTTGTGGTGCGCGCCGGCACACGACCTCGGCATAATTCTGCTCACTAATCGCGTGCACGCAGGCCGAGACAGCACCGACATCTACTCGCTGCGGGCACGCTTCGCTAACGCAGTGGTGACCGGCCATGCGTAAGCTTGACCCTGCGCGTTTGTCTGTAGCCGAGAAGGCCGGACAAGTGATGATGTGTGGGTTCCTTTCGCCTGACCCTAATGCGGCAAGAGAAGCTGTGCTAGAGCTTGGGGTAGGCGGCGTCATCTACTTTAGCCGCAACCTAGGCACTCTAGCGGAAGTGCGCGCTCTGTCGGCAGCACTGCAAAGCATGGCACAGACATCGTCAGCGCAGTGGCCGCTCTTTATCGCCACCGACCAGGAGGGCGGGCCGGTTTCCCGGCTCAGCAAAGACGTGCCGCGCTGGCCGCCAGCCATGGCCCTTTCGGCCGCTAGTCTAGGCCTAGGGGACACAGGCTTCACACAGCAGATCTATTACGCCCTAGGGAGGGAACTTGCCGCCGCAGGCATCAATGTCAACTTTGCGCCGGTCTTAGATGTTAACGACACCCCCGAGAACCCAGTCATCGGAGTGCGGTCGTTTGGCGATGATGCGCAGTGGGTCGGCGCACTCGGGCAGGCGGCAGTGCAGGGGTTGACGGAAGCAGGGGTTATGGCTGTAGGCAAGCACTTCCCCGGTCATGGGCACGCTAAGGAAGACTCGCATGCTGTGCTACCCCGGGTGGAGCGCGATAAGGAGGCGCTTTCGCGCATCGAGCTAGAGCCGTTCCGCCGCAGCGTATCCAGCGGCATAGCGGGACTAATGACGGCGCACGTAGTCTATCCCGCGCTAGACCCAGATAGGCCTGCCACTCTCTCCCCCGCGATAATCCAAGGGGTCCTGCGCGACACGCTGCAATTTGGTGGCTTAGTCTTCACCGATTGTATGGAGATGTCGGCTATCGCCAAGGGGGTAGGCACGGCTAGTGGCGCGGTGCTGGCACTTAGGGCCGGGGCGGACATGGTACTTATCTCCCACGGCGCGGCAGTGCAGCAGGCGACACACGCGGCCATTTGCGAGGCTTTAGCTTCGGGCGAGCTGCCTATGCAGCGTATAGACGAGGCCCTTGGCCGCATTGCCGCGGCTAAGGCGCGGTGGTGCGCAGGCGCAGAGCAGCCCCTTACTGCCACGGAGCGCGACGCCTTTGCTCGGCTCCGGGAGAATGCTTACGGCGCAGCTGTTACGGTGGTGCATGACGTACAAGCTCTCTTGCCACTACCCGACTGCTTAGGGGTGAAGCTTGTTGCCGCCCGCGACGACGTGGTCCTCCACAATGCACGCGAGAACTTGGGCCGACTCCTGCAAATAGGTGACGGACCTCCTACCCAGGGCGAGTGCCACACGGCCGTGGTCTTGGTACGCGGTCTGGCGACGGACGCAGTACAGGCGGTTACTGTGCGGGAAATCGCACGTCGCTTTCTCTGCACTATAGTAGTGGCCGTAGGCGCGCCCTACGACCTAGCGGCCGCGCCCCCACACACTACACACGTCTGCACTTACAGCACCGAGCTACAGGCACTTGCCGCCCTGGCCAAATTGCTGTCAGGACAACAAAGGGCAGTCGGTAAATTACCGATACGGCAACAGCATCTTTCCGGCAATCACGGGGTGCGCGGCCCCGGTAACCTGAGGCAAAGTGTTGTCCAACCCATGATAAGCATAGTAGGCCATTACCCCAAAGGCTAGAGCCTCACGGTCACGGGCAACAAGACCTATATCCTCAAAGGTGTACACAGGCACAGGAAGACACTGGCGCAGTGCTTGCATAAGCGTAGGGTTATACGCACCACCGCCGGCGACCAACACCTCGTCGAGCCCGCGCGGCAATACATAATCACGGTAGCCTGCGGCAATGCTCGCGGCTGTAAAGGCCGTCAGCGTAGCCATAAAGTCATAATTAGTGCATTCGACCGGAGCGGCGCACTGCAGCATCTGTTCTAAGCAAAAAATCTCACGTCCGGTAGATTTAGGAGGTGGTAGCCGCAAATATGGGTGATGCAGCCAGGTGGCAAGAAGAGCCGAGTTGACCTTCCCGCACGCTGCCAATGCACCGTCGCAATCAAAGGCCAGGCCAAAGAACCGCTGTGCGGCTTCATCTAACAGGCAGTTCCCCGGCCCGGTATCGAAAGCCAATACTTGGCTACTATCGCCGTCCGCCGGCAGGTAGGTTAAGTTGGAAATGCCGCCGATGTTATGGATGGCCCTAGCCACCCCTGGTCTGTGGTACAACTGCAGATCCCCAAACGCCACTAAGGGTGCCCCCTCACCCCCCGCCGCCAAATCGGACTGGCGGAAATCGCAGATAACCGGCACGCGGCAACGTTCAAGCACCCAAGCAGCTTCGCCTAGTTGGAGTGTGCTCTTGACGGTAAAACCCCGCTCTTGGTCAAGGCGAGGGATGTGGAAGACGGTTTGTCCCGACAGTGATACCAAGTCGACCCTAAACTTGTCGCACACGTTCCCGGCTAAGGCGGCATAGACCTGTCCAACCTCGGCGTGAAGCTCAGTGATAAGTGCGACGCTGCCGGACGTGGAGCGCATTGCTCGCAGCAAACGTGCCCTAAGCGTGGGAGAATAATCTACGCGTGAACGCGCTACCACCGACCACTTTAACTGGCCCGCTTCGACCAAAAAGTCGGCTAATACTGCATCAACGCCATCAGCCGCAGTGCCACTCATTAGACTGAGTACGTGAAGTGGGAGCCATTCCATTTAAGAGCCCTCCTAGTCGCCGCATGCTAGTCTTTAACTCTATCATAACAAAATTAAGAAGGAGCGTGTCTATTGTGAAAATGAGGCTGCTGGCCACCACTCTCATCCTCGCCTTGGTAGCGACGATGACGGCTGTCGACTTCACTGCACAGGCAACAACCCCCTGGCGCGTGCTCATCAACAATGCGCCACTGCAATTCGATGTCCCCCCCGTTATTGAGCAAGGCCGCGCACTTGTGCCGATGCGGGCCATCTTCGAGGCGCTAGGGGCGACGGTACACTGGGACGAGGCTACCCGGACGGTTACCGCCTATCGCCGCGAGTCAGCGATTGTGCTAGTCATCGGCAGCCGTACGGCTTGGGTCAACGGGCCCTCGCGCACACTAGATGTCGCCCCGGGAATCGTGAACGGGCGCACCTTAGTACCACTGCGGTTTGTCGCAGAAGCGCTCGGGGCCGAAGTTACTTGGGACGGCCGGGTTACGATTGGCATAAACCATGCTCCCTACATCACACCACCGCTAGGCGGTACGATTACTTTTGGTGCTACAGCCGACCCAATCATCCTAAACCCCATTATGTCGACCGACACAGGCTCAGCCTTTATCCACGGCCGCACTAACTGGGGCCTCGTGCGCATGAACGTCGAGAGCTTGCCGATGAACGCCATTGCCGACCGTTGGCAATGGGACCAGGCGACCCTCACGTGGCGCTTTTGGCTTAACCCGCGTGCTAGGTGGCAGGATGACGTGCCTGTCACCGCTCGTGATGTCAAGTTCACTTTTGACACCATCGCCCATGCCGATTACGACGGCCCACGCCGCGCCGTGGTGCAGCATGTGCAGGAAATCGTGGTGGTGAACGACCACACCGTCGATTTCCGCATGCGGCAAGTTGACGCGAGCTTCCTCTTCCGCATTGGCTTGGGGCTATTGCCTCACCATCTGCTAGGCAACGTTCCGGTACGCGAACTGCGCGGCCATGCCTTTAGCCGCAGTCCCATCGGCAACGGCCCGTACCGTTTTGTGCGTTGGGTTACCGGCCAGTTCGTGGAGTTAGTTCGCAATCCGCAGTTTTTCCAGAACCCGCGCCCCTACATTGAACGAGTGGTGGTTCGCACTTTCCAGGATGACGCCGTGCGCCAAGCCGCCTGGGAAGTCGGTGACATCGACTTTTTGGCTTCGATTTCGCCGGACGCCATCGAGCTCGTCAAGCGCAACCACTCTCACCGCGCGCAGTTCAGAGAGATAATGGTACATGGTTTTGACTCGATTACCGTCAATCTCGAACACCCGATCCTAAGAGACCGTGCGGTACGTCAGGCGCTAGTTACGGCCATCGACCGGCAGGCTATGGTCAATACAGTGCTAAACGGGTTCGGGCGCGTTCTGCACAGCGCACAAGTTTCTACTTCATGGGCACATGGCGCTACAGGGCTAGACCCATACACGCACAGCGTAGTAAGAGCGCGGCAAATGCTTGATGCCGCCGGCTGGCGAGTTCCAGCGGGCAGTCGGGACGGCGTGCGCATGAAAGACGGCCAGCGCCTGAGCTTCGGCATACTGGTGCAGTCTGGTCACGTTTCGCGCATGGATGTGATGACCATGCTCATCAGCTACTGGAGGCTGGTTGGTGTCGAGGCCATCGGTGAGACGATTGAATGGGCGGTACTAGGCGAACGTTCGCGACGCACGCAGTTCGACATGATGATTACCGGCTGGGCTCCCGGGCCGGACCCAGACGTCTTCCGCTTCTTCCACTCTTCCCAAGCTGAGCGCAACGCGCAAGGCCATGTTCCGGGCTTTAACCGTGCCTTATTCCGCAATGCCGAGGTAGACAGACTGTCCGAAGCCGCTTTGGCCACGGTCGACGTAGCGGAACGCCGGCGCATCTACCATGAGCTCGATGTGATTCTCAATCGAGAAGTGCCCTGGATTTGGCTGTTCCAACGCAGTGCCGTTTCGGCCGTGTCCAACAGGATAGGCGGAGTGGTGTGGTCGCCCATTGGCGCCGAGGAGCTCGATGCTTGGTTTATTCGCCCCTAGTGGTCTCCACTGTCGTCCATGTACAAGGCAGCTCCGCTAGTAACGAAGACACTTATCTGCTAGTAGAGCAGCAAGGGCTTTACGCTGTAGTAGACGGAGCCACCTCACTCGCCTCCTACTGCGGATCTGATGGCGAGAGCGGCGGCTTAGCGGCCGCTCGCCTGGTCACCGAAGTCCTAGGACACTATGCTGGGCAGGGGGCCAATGACCCCCTGCCTCTTGTAGCCCTGCTGAAGCTCGCGAACGACGAGTTGCGAACCGCTATGACCGCGGCTGGCATAGATGTATCGCGTCCTGAGGAGCGGTGGGGAGCCTGTGTCGCGGCGGTGCGATTGCATGCGGACTACCTAGAGGTGGCACAGATTGGCGACGCAGTGTTAGCACTGGTGCAGGCCGATGGCAGCGTGACCCTCGCGACCCCAAACCAGCTGGTAGGCGTCAGCCGCATCACGCGGGAGCGATGCCGCGAAGCTAACGAGCGCGTGTTTTCATGTGCTAATGAACGCCATGCCTTCATTCGCGAGGGGCTCTTAGCAAACAGGCAGCTAGCAAACACCCAAGGTGGCTACGGCGTACTGAACGGGCAACCTGAAGCGGAGAGTTTTATTTACTCTCGGCGCATACGCAGGGAAAGTGTTCAGGCCCTGCTCTTAATGACTGACGGCCTAGCTTTCCCGGGAACCGAACATGAGGATGGGCTAGGGATACCTGAGGTAATTGCTCATGTGCAGCTCATGGGGCTAGCCAGCTACGCACAATGGCTACTAGAGCAAGAGCAAGAAGACCGTGCATGTCTGCGCTTCCCGCGAGCTAAAGTCAGCGACGACAAGACAGGCATCTGGCTGTCGTTTGTGGCCCCTAATGTGTGCCGCTAGGCTAGCCACCCGCTGCCCCCCGAAATCTGGGTCTTGGACAAGGCAGTAGTTGTCATTGTCATGTGTTGATGCCCATGCTACAATATACAAGATAATCCCAACACGCCAAGGAGGGGAACATCATGAGGCAGGTTATTGTATACCCGGGGGAAGATGGCTGGTGGGTGGTGGAGTGCCCCAGCCTGCCCGGCTGCGTCAGTCAGGGGGAGACAAAGGAAAAGGCCATTCTTAATATTAGAGAGGCCATCCAGGGATACGTTACGGCTTTAGAGGAGGACGGATTGCCTGTCCCAGAAGAGCGTTTTGAGGCCATCGTGGTGGCCGTATGAGCAAGTTGAGTTTGTAGAGTTGCTCTAGGCCTACCTGCCATGCTCGCACGTAGATTCACCCATACTCCTGGGACCGTATCGGTTTACGGGCACCATTGCCTTAGCGGGCGACGCCGGTGAAATCGCAGCAAACCCGTCTGTGCAGAGCGCTTACCTGGGAGGGCACTGACGGCACCGTCCTTATCGCAAAAAAACAGCCGCGCGTAGCGGCTGTTTTGTTTTGACCGTATGCGCGGCACATGTCTACTGCAGAGCGGATACCTCATAGCGACCGTTAATTTTGGCGACCCATTTGGAGTGACAGCAGTCGCAGCACAACGTCACTTCCCTCCCGCTGCCGCCTTCGGTGACAAACACCACTTGAAACAGCAGTGAGCGACCATTGCCTAGAACCAAGCGCGGTTTGTCGGGCCGCAGAAACTTTAGCTCGCGCTCGGCCGCAGCAGAGGCCAGCACTTCTTTACAGACGCACATAGATATCCGTAACTCCTTTTAGCCGGTCAGTCCGAGGCAACCGGCAACTAAAAAGAGTCTATCACGCGCCGCATCTAAAGAAAAACCCAGCCCATTCCCGCTTAAGCTCGCCACACGCTGTTTATGGCCTATATTTCGCATGTATATCGTCCATGCTCAGCGCTGCCAAGCCGCGCCTTAATTTGCTCAGCACGACAGCGCCGATAATGCAATAATTAGCAGATTAATCATGCAAAATTTTGAATGCCCCGCCTTCAGCTCTATCAGCAGGTCGCGCAGCATAGCCGCATGCTCGAAGTTAAGCTCCTTAGCCGCCTGCTTCATTTCGCGCTCGATTCTACCGATGACGTCAACGCGCTCTTTGTGCGTCATCGCGCCGAGATTTCCGGCCGAGAGCTTAGCCGAGACGGCCGGGGCTGCACCAATGGTAGCCTCTATAATATCGTGCACTCGCTTCTTGACCGTATGCGGTGTGATGCCGTGGGCCTCGTTATAGGCCTGTTGCTTCACGCGCCTGCGGTTAGTTTCGTCTATGGCCCGCTGCATAGAGTCGGTCACTTTGTCGGCATACATCAACACCTTGCCGCGCTCATTGCGCGCTGCCCTACCTATAGTCTGGATAAGCGAAGACGTGGAGCGGAGAAAACCTTCTTTATCAGCGTCTAGAATGGCCACCAGCGACACCTCGGGCAAGTCGAGGCCCTCGCGTAGGAGGTTTATCCCGACTAACACGTCAAACTCGCCTAGGCGCAAGTCGCGGATGATGGCCATGCGCTCGAGCGTCTCCACATCCGAGTGCAAATACCTCACCCTTATGCCCATTTCCTTGAAGTAATCCGTGAGATCCTCTGCCATGCGCTTAGTTAGCGTGGTGACAAGCACTCGGTCGCTAGCCGCTACGCGCTCTCTAATCTCACCGTATAAGTCATCGATCTGGCCGTGCGTGCGCCGCACCGAAATCTGTGGGTCAAGCAGCCCTGTGGGGCGAATTACCTGCTCGACTACCTGCGAGCTCTGCGACACCTCGTAATCGGCGGGCGTGGCCGAAACATAGAGCAACTGCGGCACGCGTTTTCTAAACTCGGCAAACGTCAAGGGACGATTGTCCATAGCCGAAGGCAAACGGAAACCGTGTTCGACTAGTGTCTCCTTGCGCGAACGGTCGCCCGCGTACATGCCGCGCACTTGCGGGATGGTGACGTGGGACTCGTCGACCACCAGTAGAAAGTCCTCGGGGAAGTAATCCAGTAGCGTAAAGGGAGGCGTACCCGCTGCCCTACCTTCAAGGTGCCGAGAGTAGTTCTCTATGCCGGAGCAAAAACCAACCTCTCGCATCATCTCAAGGTCATAGCGGCAACGTTGTTCTAGGCGCTGCGCCTCCAACAGCTTATCCCGCGCGCGAAGTTCGGTTAACCGCTCTGTTAACTCAGCCTCTATGCGCTCGATGGCCGCATACAGCTTGTCCCGGCTGGTAACGAAGTGGGACGCCGGGAAAATGGCTGCGTGATGCCGCCTGCCCTTCACTTCGCCTGTCAGCGTGTCAATTTCGGTGATGCGCTCGATTTCGTCGCCAAAAAACTCTATTCTGAGCGCTCTGTCCATTTCGGATACCGGAATAATCTCTAGGCTATCCCCACGCACGCGAAAGGTACCGCGTTCAAAGGCTATGTCGTTGCGCGCGTACTGCATCTGCACGAGGCGGCGCAGGATATCGTCTCGCTCTCGCCGCATGCCCACCCGCAGGGAAAGCGAGTTTTCCGCGTATTCCGTGGGGTTGCCGAGGCCATATATGCACGATACGCTGGCGACGATGATGACGTCCCGCCGTTCGAGCAGGGCGGTAGTCGCGGAGTGGCGCAGTTTGTCTATCTCCTCGTTGATTTGGGCATCCTTTTCAATGTATGTGTCGGTGCGCGGGATGTACGCTTCCGGCTGGTAGTAGTCGTAGTAGCTTACAAAGTACTCTACGGCGGTTTCAGGGAAGAACTGCCGAAACTCCCCACACAGCTGGGCCGCTAGGGTTTTGTTGTGCGCAAGCACGAGCGTTGGCTTCTTCACCTCGGCGATGACGTTGGCCACGGTAAATGTCTTGCCAGAGCCGGTTACACCTAGCAGCGTCTGTTCTCTGTCTCCTGCCGTAATGCCGGCACTCAAAGCGGCAATGGCCTCCGGCTGATCTCCGGTGGGGCGAAAATCAGAATGTAGCTTAAACATCGCTTACCTACCCCACAGCCGCGCCAGATAGTCTAACGGACTGGCAAAGCGCGTCTCCAAGTACGCCTCTGTTTCCACCGTAGGCACAGGAATAAGACCGCTCTCCTTAAAGCCAATCCCGGCTGGCAAGTAGCGCGCTCCGCGTGTAGTCTCAATGCGCAACATGCGGTCGCTCGATTTCTGCAACAGGTCGAGCTGCCCAGGCGTGGCTATAGGCGTGCCGTCAGCCGTGAGGATAACGTCACCCTGACTAAAACCGGCACGCACGGCAGGCGAACTCGGCAGCACGTCAAGGATCTGCAGGCCGGCGGCTGTGCCGCCGTACAAGGGCTGTCCCCGCATCTCTCGCCGATTTGTCGTCCACACTAACAGCTCGTGCCCGAGCGGCGCAAAAATAGCGCCTACATAAAGGAATAACGCCATGCGCGTTGACAGCCACGCCAGGAGAAAGAGAATCAAGCTAAAGAGAGCTAACTTCCCTGCCGATTGTCGAGCGCGCTGTTTAGGTGAAGTAGTAATCGCCAGTTCTCCGTAGCCAAGGCCGGCTACCACCGGAATCATCCACAAGCCAAATTCGGCCCCGATGCCAGCAGGCATAATGAGCGGCCACCAGTCAGGCATAGGAATCGTTTCTACCCCCGGCGGCACGGCACCGGGAATCACGGCGAGGGCAAGTAAAGGCACCGGCCAGAACTTCTGCAGGCTGAAGCCGCCCACAATCTCCCCCAGCGAGTTCTTAACGCTGACAGGTACTGCGCCAATGTGACCGCTTAGAACCATTAGCACGCTCTCCACGGCGTGTAGGAGCGCAACTAAGGCCAGTAGCGCGGGGATGTCAAGCTCCGGCCAACCAAGGAGTAGCGAACTTAGAGCCACTATCCCCCCGGCGTAGGCAAAGCACATTAGTCTCGGCGAGACAAAGGCCAAGGCTAACGCTACCATCCAGACATAGAGCATCCAGCCTCCCGACAGCGCTACACCGACTCCTAAAAGCAGTAGGCTGCCGAGTAAACCACCTACCACACCGTAGACCAAAGACAGCAGAAGCAACTTCCATACCGGCAGTCGCGGCCGTCCCCAGAGCTTGCGCTCAAGCTGTGCGGAGCGCATGTACTGGGAGACTATCAGCGCGAGAACGACGTAGAAGAGCGGTGTAACTAGAAACTGCGGCAAGGCACGCAAGTAAGCTAACCCTAAGGCGTCGAGCGGCAACAAAAATGAGACACCTCCCGTCTAGCCTATTATACCACTAGTGCGGAATAGACCGCATGTGTATAGGAAGGCTTTTACATGAGGTGCCGCCAAGAAGAGTTTCCAGGAAGAACCGTCCCCTTTGTTTTTAGGGACGTACGTGGTCGCTTGGGTTTAGGCGCGTGCCGGCTTGGTTGCGCACCTCAAAGTGCAGGTGGGGTCCGGTGCTGTGCCCGGTGCTGCCTACGCGTGCGATGACCTGGCCCTTGGTCACTCTGTCGCCTTCTTCCACTAGCAGAGTGCTGGCATGGGCATAGAGGGTGGAAAAGTTGCCGTGACTGATGATAACCGTCCTGCCGTAACCGCCAAGCCAATCCGCCCACAGCACCGTGCCCCCGTCTGAGGCTACGATGTTGCGCCCGCTAGGAGCCCCGATATCAATGCCGCTGTGAAACTCCCGCGTGCGGAAGATAGGGTGTACTCGCCAGCCAAAGGGTGAGGTAATGCGGGTATTGCCCGGGACAGGCCAAGTAAAGGTGCCTGTGCCTACGCCGCGGTTACGCGCCTCTAATTCTCGGATGACGCGGTCTAGTTCTTCCGCTAGACGGTTGAGCTCGTTGTAAGCGCGAATCGCCGCCTGCTTGTCCTGGTTTAGGCTGTTAAGAATAGCGGTGCGACTTGCGGCGCGGCTTTGCAGGCTGGTCTGTTGTACTTGTTTTTCGGAGCGCAGCGAGGCAATTTCCGCGCGCCGCTCCTCGGCCTCTTCGCGGCGCTCGGCGACGATGGTACGTTCCTCTTGCACTGCGTGGTAAATTGCGATATCCTGATGTATCACCATCCGCAACAGGCTAAAGCGGCTGATAAAGTCGGCGAAACTGCGGGCTTGAAACAGCACCTCCAGGTAGCTCACGGCGCCGCGTTCATGCAAGGCTCGCAGGCGCAGGCCAAGCTGTGCGTTACGCGTCGCTAAACGCCGCGATGCGTCGTCTAGCTCCCGCGTCAGTCGCCGCAGTTCGCTCTCGGCGGTGCGCAACCTGCTCTCAAGCGTGCGTATCTCCGCCGTAGTGCGGTCGATATTTCGCTCGATGGTCTGCAGTTCCCCGAGCACGCTCCTTGCCTGCCGGTCGGCTGCCGCAGCGCGCTGTTCAGCTTCCTGCATGCGCTGTTGCACTTGACGGCGTTCGCGTTGCCTAGCCTCGAGGTCTGTAGTTGCTTCTACGCCTAGCGGTAGAAGTAATAGGCCAACCGCTAACGCCGCCAGAATTCGCTTTAACATCTTCCCGCCTCCTACACGTCTAAATAACGTCGCACGGACATCCCGCTGCCGGCTACACCGATGAGCGCGCCAAGCCCAAGCAGTGCTAACGCTAAGCGCTGCAAAAGCGGCCAGGGAGCGACAAAGGGCCAGAAGGGAATGGCGGCGGCTAACGACCGCACCGCAAAGTAATACCCCCACGCCAGCACCGAGGAAGCCAATATTGCGCCGATTATCCCAAGTGCTAACCCCTCGATAACAAAGGGCCAGCGGACGAACCAGGCTGTTGCGCCGACGTAACGCATAATGCTGATTTCCCTGCGCCGCGCAAACACGGTAATTCTGATGGTGTTAGCGATAATAAACGTGGCCGCAAGCGCTAACCCCGCCATCAGTCCTATCCCTACCAGACGCACGGCGCGGGTAATAGAGAGAAGCTGCTCTACGATTTCGCGTCCGTATACTACTTCCTCGACGCCGCGCACCTCTGCTACGGCCTTGGCAATATCCGCTATGCGGAAGGCAGAGTCCGCGCGCACCTCAAAGGCTTCGCGCAGCGGGTTATCTTCCTCCCACCCGGCGAGAAAGTTGCGGTCTTCGCCATACCACTCCAGTAAGCGCTGCCAAGCTTCCTCCCGCGAGACGAAGGTAACCGCGGCTACGCCCGGTATGGCTTTAAGCTCGTTTTCCAGCCTAGCTCGTTCCTGACTGCTAAGGTCGGCTAGGTAAGCGGTAAGCTCGACTTGTTCTTCAACTTGCGCGGCCATGGCGCCGATGTTTACCGCGAGCAACATAAAGACACCAAGTACCAAAAGAGCGACGGCCACGGTGCCGATGGAGGCAAGCGTCATCCAGCTGTTGCGAATCAGGCTGCTGCCCGCAGACTGAAAGAAATAGCCGAAGGTGCGAGGTTTAACCATGGTAGACACCGCGTTCCTCGTCGCGCACGACGCTTCCGCCTTCTAGGGCCACAACTCGTTTGCGCAAAGAGTCGACAATTTGCTTCGCGTGCGTTACCATTAGCATAGTTGTACCAGCGGCGTTTATCTCAAGGAGCAGTTTGACAATACCCCAGGCAGTCTCGGGGTCCAAATTCCCTGTGGGTTCGTCGGCGATAACGAAGGCCGGCTGGTTTGCTATTGCGCGCGCAAGGGCTACCCGCTGTTGTTCTCCGCCCGAGAGCTTGCCGGGCAACTGCTTGGCTTTGTGTGAGAGCCCAACGAGTTCTAGAACCTTGGCGACGCGCCTGTGGATCAGCCGCGGGGAGGCTTCGACGACTAACATGGCGAAGGCGACGTTTTCTTCCACCGTCCAATTCGGCATAAGGCGAAAGTCCTGAAAAACAACCCCTATCGACCGCCGCAGATACGGGATTTCGCTCGCTCGCAGCTTGGTTATGTCGCGGCCATTTAAGATAATCTGACCCTGCGTCGGCTTTTCTTCCCGCAACAGGAGCTTTGTCAACGTCGTCTTGCCGGCACCGCTCTGTCCGACGACGAACACAAACTCACCCTGGGCAACGCTCAGAGTGACGTCGTTAAGCGCGACCGGACCGTTGGGATAGGCCTTAGTGACTTTGCGAAGTTCGAGCATTCTCTCTTTCCTTTCGTGTGAACGAGCTCTACTGTGACGCTTTCGACAAATCTCCCCTCAATTCCTGTTTTTTCGTGCTGTAATTTAACGGCAATTTCCGAGAAAGGTTGATTCAACTGTGTCTGATAAGCTGCTTTTAATTCCCCTTGGAGGCATGGGCGAGATAGGCAAAAACATGTACGTCTATCAGTACGGCGACGAGATCGTGGTTATCGACTCCGGCCTCAAATTCCCCGAAGACGAAATGTTTGGTGTCGACTATGTTATCCCTAATATCACTTACCTCTTGGAGAACCAAGCTAAAGTAAAGGCTATCTTTCTCACGCACGGGCATGAGGACCACATCGGTGCCTTGCCTTATGTCTTAAAGCAGTTGCAGGTGCCTGTGTATGGCACGCGCCTCACGATTGGCTTGCTGAAAATTAAGCTCGACGAGCACAACATTGACGCTGTGCTGCGCGAAGTGCATGCCGGTGAGGACGTGCGCATCGGCGGCTTCCAGATTACCTGCTTCCATGTCAACCACAGCATTCCGGACAGCCTCGGGCTCGCCATAAAAACGCCGGTAGGAACAATCCTCCATACCGGCGACTTTAAGCTTGACCAAACTCCCGTGGACGGCAAAGTTACCGACTACTTTACGCTGACGCGGCTCGGCAACGAAGGTGTGCTTGGCATGCTGTCCGATTCGACTAACGCTCATCGCCCGGGCTACACTAAGTCGGAGCGAGACGTGGGCAAGGTGTTCGAAGACATTTTCGCCAAGGCTAAAGGTCGAATAATTGTGGCTACCTTCGCTAGCAACATTCACCGCATTCAACAGGTGTTTGACACTGCCGTGCGCTATCGGCGCAAGGTAGCGGTAGTCGGGCGCAGCATGATTAGCAACGTAGAAACAGCAACGGAGCTAGGGTATCTTAGCTACCCCGACTCCGCTTACATTGAGATTGAAGAACTCGAGAGTTTAGCTGCCGACCGCATCGTAATCGTCTCCACCGGCAGCCAAGGGGAGCCTTTGTCGGGGCTTACCCGTATGGCCAGCGGCTCGCATCCGCGCATTAACATTGTGCCGGGAGACACGGTGATATTTTCGTCTACACCGGTGCCCGGCAACGAAAAGCTGGTAAGCAAAGTAATCGACAGCTTGTCTAAGGCAGGGGCGCGCGTTATCTATCAAGGCATCGCCGACGTGCATGTCTCCGGCCACGCCAGCCGCGAAGAGCTAAAAATCCTCATTAACATGACCCGGCCCAAGTTTATGGTGCCTTGCCACGGCGAATATCGGCATCAGGCTGCCTTTAGCGATTTAGCCCAGCTTATGGGTTACGACCCTTCTGCCGTCCTAAGTGTCGAAAATGGTCAAGTGGTGGAGTTTACCAAGGACTCGGCGCGCGTAGTCGGCAGCGTCCCGGCAGGGTCGGTGCTGGTGGACGGCATAGGCGTAGGGGATGTCGGCAACGTCGTGCTGCGTGACCGCCAGCAGCTAGCCGCGGACGGCGTAATGGTTGTGGCGGCAACAGTCGACCGCAGCGCGCGCAAGGTTATCGCCGGGCCGGATATTATCTCGCGCGGGTTCGTCTATGTGAAGGAGTCGGAGGGCCTGCTCAGTCAAGCCGAGCTCAACGTCAGCGTCGCCCTGCACAAAGCGCTGCAGGAGCATACAGATTGGGTCGCGCTGCGCTCGGCCATCCGCGAGCCGCTGGCGAATTTTCTGTAC
>Ga0208243_1000196_pt1 | contig 44587 bp, 59 predicted proteins | sample Subbio2Aug_QV12A_FD_184826 | JGI IMG/M metagenome (GOLD analysis project Ga0208243, IMG submission 184826) | Serpentinite rock and fluid subsurface biosphere microbial communities from McLaughlin Reserve, California, USA - CR12Aug_QV12A (SPAdes) | ecosystem: Environmental > Terrestrial > Deep... | reverse complement strand
CGCATCCGCGTCGCGCGGTCGGCACGTTCAACTTCGACGAGATCGACAGCTTCGCCGCCTACGTCAATCGCCACGGGGAGCTGGAGGGCACAACGGTGTGGTGCAAGGCCGACTTTCCCAAGGGGCAACTGTACTTCCGCGCCGTTCTGGATGACCACGACAGCACGGGCATCCCCGGTCATCGCGAGTGGATCGCCGGATGGGAGCCTGCGAAGAGCGAGGAATGGAAGGAGTGGACGACCAACAGCGGGAAGCAGATGTCGCAGGTCGAGTTCGCCTACTTCATCGAGCAGAACCTGAAGGACATCGCCACGGCCGAGGGCTACCCCAGCGGCACCCAGATGCTGGCGATGGCCACCAACCTCGATATCACACAGGACTCCAAGTTCAAGAGCCAGGCGAAGCTGCAGAGCGGCGGCGTGCGGCTGACCTACATCGAGGACTCTGACGAAGCGACCGAGAAGGCGATGGAGATCTTCAGCAAGTTCGCCATCGGCGTGCAGGTCTTCCGCGGGGCAGAGGGCTTTCGCATCGACGCGCGTCTGCGCTACCGCATGAACCAGGGAAAGCTGACCTTCTGGTACGAACTCATCCGCCCCGACGTCACGCTGGAAGAGGCTTCGCAGAAGCTGGTGCTGCAGCTGCGCGAGAAGGTCACTGCCCTCCCGCTGTTCTTCGGTCTGCCGTCGTCGAAGTGATGCCGAGCGCGGACACCCTCGCCACGGCCGCGTGGCTTTTCGCCAGCACCTTCGCGCAGGTGTTCGCGCTCGGACTGCAGAGCCTGAACGTCAACGGCGGCCACTACGCCGCCGACATCTTCCCCGGCTACTTCGACGGGCATGTGTGGATCGACTGCACCGGCTGGCCCTGCCGTCAAACAGTGATTGCCTGGGCCGACCTCCCGGCCGGTTCGAGGGCAGCACGATGAGAAAGCGCGGCGCCCACATCAAGCACGTGGCGGCCCTGCCCGGCCGCGCACGCGACTGCGTGTCGCTCGAAACCGAGCACTACATCGCGCTGCAGTTTCTGGGAACCCCCAACTTCGGCCGCGACCAGGTCGCCAGCATCGGCGCGGCCGCCTACATGGTGCGCGAGATACCGCGAAGCCGGATCGGGGATGTCGCTCACCGGCACGCAGCGGCCGTGATCCGCACGCTGAACGAAATCATGGACATCGCCGACCGCACCGGCCGGGTCGAGGTGAGCACCGCCAGAGAGGCCGCGCTGCGCGCCTCATGCCCTATCGTGTTCCGTGCCCTTGAGGGCGCACGCAACAGCGACATCGCCCGCGCCTCGCTTGCCGTGCTGGCCATGCAGCGGCGGATGGTGGCGCAGGCCCAGGTCATGGGCGCAAAGCCATGAACGCCGCCACCCACCGCAAAGACCTGATGAAGGCCCTGCGCGCCAACGCGCACCGGCATGACCTGTGGTCCGTCTGGTCCGACTTCGTCGGCATGTGCGCCATCGCCCTGAGCAACACGGTCGACCTGCGCCAGCGCGCCGAGCGCGAAGCGGAATACCTGCGCATCGTCGGTCGGTACCGGGCTGACGAAGTCGAGCGCTTCGCGCACGCGCTGGGCTCGCTGCAGCTGTGCTTCCACACCGGCGGCCACGACGACGTGCTGGGCAGCGTGTTCATGGAATTGGAACTGGGCAACAAGTGGGCCGGCCAGTTCTTCACGCCCTACCACCTATGCCAGGCGATGGCCGCGATGACGTTGCAGGACGCGCGCCAGCGCATCGACCGCGACGGCTTCATCACCGTGCTCGACCCGACCACCGGCGGCGGCGCCATGCTCATCGCCGCGGCCGAATACCTCGTGCAGCAGGACATCGCCGTGCCGCTGCGCATGCACGCCACCGCGCAAGACATCGACGCCAAGGCCGCGCGCATGACCTACGTGCAGTTGTCGCTGCTGGGCGTGCCTGCCGTGGTCGTCACCGGCAACACCCTGACGCTGGAAGAGCGCGAGCGCTGGTACACGCCGGCGCACGTGATGTTCGGCTGGTCGCAGCGGCTGAGCCGGCGCCGGCAGCCAGATGAAGAGCACCCCATACCCATCACCACCGAACCCGCGGCCGCGCGCGAGCCCGTGCAGTTCGGTCTGTTCGAGGAGCAATGCGCAGCATGACCACACCACCGATCACCGACTTCCAGGCCCTCGCTGCTTCAGCGGGCGTGCTCCGCATGTTCCGGGAAAAGCATTTCAGCATCTGCACGCTGGATGCTGTCGCGGCAGCCATCGGCCGAAAGGAACACCTCGCAGGGCGCGACTACGAAGCGCTCCGCGCGGTGCACTGCATGGACTGGGCCGATATGGGCCCGGACCTCGCGCGCCAGGTGCGTGAGGTCTGCTGCCGCATGCTGGGAATCCCCGACACGCAGCCCGTCGTGACCGAGCCGCATGTCCCGCAACCGATGCCAGCGAAGGAAGCGCGGTCGATCCTGTCTCTGCTGTTCAGCCGGGGTGGAGCATGAGCAACGATTCGATCATCAAGGCGCAGGCGGAATGTCTACAGAAGCGCCTGGACGAACACTACGCCACCAAGCCGACCAATCCCAAGGACGCGATCGGCACCAACAAACTGCCGCTTCACCTGTGGCCGACCACCGCCACTGCGCTGGGCTGCGTCGCCTTCGCGGAAGGCATGCTGAAGTACGGCCGCACGAACTGGCGCGAAGCCGGGGTGCGCGCATCGATCTACGTCGACGCGGCAAAGCGGCACCTCGACGCCTGGTTCGAGGGTGAAGAGGTGGCGCCGGACAGCGGCGTGCCGCACTTGGCCAACGCCCTCGCGTGCATCGCGATCATCGTCGACGCCAAGGCCGCCGGGAAGCTGCACGACGACCGTGCCTACAACGGCGTCGGCTATCGCGCGCTGGTGGAGCAGCTGACACCGATCATTGCCCAGCTGCGCGAGCGCCATGCCGGCAACTACCCACGCCACTACACCATTGCCGACAGCGCACAGGACGGTGCGGCATGACGCAACTCACCCAACGCCAGATGCACGACCTCGCCGGCCGGCTGACGCGGCTGAGGATGGCAGCCGCCGAACAGGAAAAGGCCAGCGCCGCCGCGCTCGAAGCGAACAGACGCTGGAACGACGCGCGCGGCCGCTACGCGCGCGAGTGGGCCGACATCGTCCGGGCCTATGGCGAGCGGAATGCGCCCACCTGGATCGAATCGCTGCGCGGGCCGAAGCCCAGCATCGAGGTGACGGCATGATCCTGCACGTCCACTCCGTCAGCGGCGGCAAGGACAGCGCGGCTACGCTGCTGCTCGCGCTGTCGCGTTTCCCCCGCGACCGCGTGGTGCCAATCTTCTGCGACACCGGGAATGAGCACGAGGCGGTCTATGAGTACCTGGACTACCTCGAACAGGCGCTGGACATCCAGATCCACCGCCTGCGCGCGTCGTTCGATGACGAGATTGCTGCGAAACGGATGTTCATCGCGCGGGATCGCCGTGTAGGTCGGCAGTACCCGCGTGCCGTGGTGTTGGACAGCGCAGGGAATCCGGTTCCAAAGCGTGACGCTCGCGGGAGCATCGTCACGAGGACGGTCGTGCGCCGCGGACAAACCGTTGTCGAGGCTGTGCCGAAGACCCGAAAGGTGGGCGGTGGTCGAAAGGTCCGCTGGACGAACACGGCGAAGCGCCGCGCGCTGGAGATCCTGCATCCGACGGGCAATCCATATCTCGACTTGTGCCTCTGGAAAGGGCGGTTCCCGTCCCGGAAGGCTCAGTTCTGCACGGAAGAGCTCAAGACGAAGCCGGCCGTGCTGTTCCAGTTGGAACTGGTCGACCAGGGCCACACGGTTGTTTCATGGCAGGGGGTTCGTCGGGACGAATCGCCGGCACGTGCCAATGCGCTGAAGTTTGAGCGCATCGGGCCGCGCATGTTCGCGTTCCGGCCTCTGGTTGAGTGGTCGGCTGCGCAGGTGTTCGATCACTGCGCGCAGGCTGGCATACAGCCCAACCCGCTCTATCTGCAGGGCTGCTCGCGTGTCGGCTGCATGCCTTGCATCAACGTGGGTAAGGATGAGCTTCGCCAGATATCCGCGCGATGGCCGGAGCACGTTGAGCGAATCGCGCAGTGGGAGCTGCTGGTCGGGCAGGCCTGCAAGAGAGGCTTCTCGACGATGCTGTCAGATGGGCACGAAGCCGCGGACCGTCGCGAGATATTCGCCGACCTGAACATCTATGCGCGCGTCGAGTGGGCGAAGACCAGTCGCGGCGGGAAGCCGTACGACCTGCTCGCGGATCTGATCGAGCCAACGGCGTGCGCGTCTTCGTATGGGCTGTGCGGATGACATGGCTCTACACACCATCGAACTTTTCGCCGGCGTCGGCATGCTTGGCGAGGGAGTGCGAGCCGGGCTCGGATACCTGGGCGTCGAAACTCGCTGCGTCTGCTACGTCGAGCGGGAAGCTTATGCAGCCGCAGTTCTGGCGGCGCGTATCGAAAGCGGCGCCTTGGACTCGGCTCCTGTCTGGTCTGACGTTTGCACATTCGATGCTCGACGCTGGCACGGAGCAGTGGATTGCATCGTTGCGGGATTCCCGTGCCAAGACCTCAGCGTTGCCGGACGGCGCGCAGGCCTGGATGGCGCGCGATCCGGCCTCTTCTTCGAGGTCCTGCGCATTGCCGACGATAGCGGTGCGGAGCTCATCGTTCTGGAGAACGTCGCAGGCATCGCTTCTGCCACCGCCTCCGTTGTGGACGAGGCCGAAGGCGACCTTGACGAGCGCGCAGCCGCCCGCGTCGTGGGAGAACTGGCCGACCGCGGGTGGAACGCGGAATGGCTCACTCTTTCAGCGTCCGACGTGGGCGCCAGCCATGGCCGGGACCGGTGGTTCTGTGTCGCGTGGCGGCACGTGGCTGACGCCGCACGGCATGAGCGGAATGGATTCGAAGACGGGCCGTCCTGGAGCGGGCGGCGAGTTTGCGAAGCAGGCGACGAACTGGCCGACGCCCAGCGCGTCAGTGGCGAACGACAAGGAGAGTCCGGAGTCATGGCACGCGCGGGCAGCAACGCTGAAAGCGAAGCACATGAACGGGAACGGCGCGGGATTGCCGCTGACAGTTGCCGCAGCGCAATGGCCGACGCCCGCAGCCCGCGACAGCAAGGGCGCGAACTCGGAACAGCACTGCACGCTGACAGGGGGGGGCAGGAAGCACATGGATCAGCTAGCGAACTTCGTGGCCTATTCGCCCCTGGCCCAGCAGATAGCCGATGGGCCGACATCCTTGCCGCGCACCCCTACCTCGCGCCGGCTCTTGAATCCGCTTTTCGGAGCGTGGTTGATGGGGTGGCATTCGACATGGGTGATAGCCGATCCGCGCGCCTGCGATGCGTCGGCAATGGCGTCGTACCGCTCCAGGCTGCAGCAGCAGTTGTCGTGCTTGCTCGGCGAGCGGGAACTTTTTGAACGAAAGGATGCAGCATGACCACCGGACGCAACCCGATCCTTATCGGCCAGGCCGAAGAATTCGACCTTGTGCTGCCGCAGGTGCGCGCGATGATTGAGAACGAAGGCGTCTACATCTGTGGCGACACAGTGCATCCGGCCTTCACTGTCCCGCTGGTTTCCTATGACGGCAAGATCCTCAGTCTGGTGGCCGAGGCCGAACTCGACCCGGAGAGGTTCATCCCGTCCTTCACGGCGCACGGCCCGTATCTCGCGAGCACGCACCCCGACGACTTCGCCGTGGACCGCTTCGCCGCCGCGCTGAAAGCAAAGCTGGCGAAGAAGCGCGCCGGGGGCATGAGCGGCTGGGATGACAAGACCGCCTGCTCGGAAGAGCGCCTGCAGACGATGCTGGTCGAGCACTTGACCAAGGGCGATCCGGTCGACGTCGGCAACTTCGCGATGATGCTGTTCAACCGCGGAGAGTCGTGCGCCGCCCCTGCACACGGTCAATTTCGTGACGCCGCGAAGATGATGGCAGACCCGTCAGAGGTGCCGGAGTTCTCAGATTCGGCCCGCGCAGCTCTGCTGTGGGTACTCTGGCATCACCAAGGCGGAAGCAGCCCGGTCGGTCAACCAATCCGCTTCGCGCTTGGCATGGGCCAGCACGAGCGCCTGAGTGATTGGCAGCTGTCCGAAGCAAGGCGCTGGGGGCAACTGCGCGGACTTGCCCCGGGCGCGTGCAGGGACACTGCGCCCGCCCCGGCAGAGGTGCGCGCGGAGACCGCAGAGACGGCTCTTGCCGCAAGCCGGGAGCGCGAGGCGCGGATGTGGGCCGTGCTCGAAACGTGGGTGCGAGCCTTTGAGCACGCCGGGCCGAAACTGACCATCATCGACTTCGACAAGCTGGTCCGCGCCGCACTCGCCGAAGGAGCGCAGGGATGACACAAGCTTCTAAATGGTGCAGTGGGTTGCAACTACTGGAGGACGGACAAACTCGCTGCAAGCACGGACACACAGGCCCCGGAATGTCCGTCTGCCGAGGTATTCGATACACCGAACGGTCGCTCGCCCCCTGCGAACGCGAAGACCTCGAATTTCGCGACGACAAGATGTGCGTCGATGCCACTCAGCGTGATGGCGCGCTCAACATGACCCCGCGCAGGGAGGTGAAGCCGTGAAACGAACCGGACTCTATGCGGCGGCCATCATCGGCGCGCTCGCATCAGGTCATGCGCTGGTATATGGGCCAGCGAAGCGAACGACGGCGCCAAAACCCAGGGGCCTATCCGTGAATGACTGGGCAGCACTCGCAAAGGCCCAGCGCAAGCGCGAGCGGAAGGCAGCGAAGCGTGCCGCCGAACTACACCGGGAGAAGACCCACGAGGTGCGCAATGGCTGAGCACTCGAACATCGAGTGGTGCGACTCGACTTGGAACCCGTGGATCGGCTGCACGAAGATCAGCCCCGCATGCGACCACTGCTACGCAGAGCGCGATTTCGATCTGCGCCTGCATATCGTGCAGTGGGGCGCCGGCCAGGCGCGGAAGCGCACCGGTGACGATAACTGGAAGAAGCCGGGGAAGTGGAATGCGAAGCCGTTCTTCCAGTGCGAGGTGTGCGGGCTGCGCACTGACAACCCGATGCGCGCGCAGTGCAAGGGACCGCACCGGTCGCAGCACATGTGGAAGCCCGCCCGCCGCCGCGTGTTCTGCGCGTCGCTGGCCGACGTGTTCGACAACGAGGTGCCGGCGGAATGGCGCGCCGACCTTTTCCGGCTGATCGAGGAGACACCAAATCTGGACTGGATCCTTCTGACCAAACGTGTCGGTAACGTGCGCGGCATGGCCCCACTGCCATGGATCGGCGGCCCCATCCAGCACGGCCCGGACCCAACGAATATCCACGGCGGCTGGCCCGATAACGTCTGGCTGGGCGCGACGATCTGCAACCAAGACGAGGCCGACCGCGACATCCCGAAGCTGCTGGACGTGCCGGCCGCGGTGCGGTTCGTTTCCATCGAGCCGATGCTGGGGCCGGTCGACCTGACGGACGTCGTTGTCCGCCATGGCGGCGGAACTGAGGACCATTTCTCCGCCCTGTATGACGCTGATGACGACGAGGCCGATACCGCTAGCTACATTGACTGGGTCATCTGCGGCGGCGAGAGCGGCCCGCACGCGCGGCCGATGCATCCGCACTGGGCTCGCGATCTGCGCGATCAGTGCGCCGCAGCTGGCGTGCCGTTCTTCATGAAGCAGATGACCAAGCGGGCCGAGATCCCGGCCGACCTGATGACCAGGGAGTTTCCTCAATGACCAAGAGTACGGGCGTCGGGCGCGGCAACAATCCAGCTTCGCACGTCAAGCGTGCCAGCGGCAATGCACACCACCGCTGGAGTGACGAACGCATGCTCAGCGAGCACGGCTACGTCAAGGTGCGTGTTGGCAAGGACCATCCGCTTGCGGATGCGAACGGCTACTGCTACGAGCACTTGCTGGTATGGGTCTCGGCTGGGCGCGAAAAGCCAGGTCCAGCGCAGTTGCTGCACCACGAGAACGAAGTCAAGACGGACAACCGGCTGAGCAACCTGAAACTGCTCAATCGCGTTGCGCATGCCGCTGAGCACCAGGGCGAACGCATGCTGACCGACGATCAAGTGCGGACCGTGCGTGAGCGCTTCGCTGCCGGCGAGGGCGGCACGGCACTCGCCGCTGAATTCGGTGTTCCGTTCCAGCGCGTCTATCGGATCGTGAAGGGCGAGACACGGCGAGGGGCTGGCGGACCTATTCAGACCGGTTCGCTGCGTGGAAGGAAGAATCCATGACCAGCATCGGCAAGAAGGCCGCCGGCCGCCTGCTCGACGGCCGGACGCATGACGGGTTTCCGGAGACGCGGTCTTGAGCGAATCCATCATCAAACCGAAGCGCCCAACGGGCGAAGGCTGGCGCCGCGTGAAGGGCGTGCAAGCCGTCCCACAACTGGCAGCGATGGGCTTCCCGGCCGAAGCCTGGGTGCACCTCAATGGCCTTTTCATAATTTCGGCCGTAGAGGTCACAGAGGTGGAACCGGGCAGCGAGGAGCTGGGGCCGGAATATCACATCAGCGTGAGCAAGATGGGGCAGCGCTGCAGATCCGCCGAAGCATCGTGGGTACTGGCCCAGTTCGATCTGCTCGATGCCACCGAGGATAACCATGTGCCGAGCGGGCGCGTGCGCAACTTCTGGCGCCCTGTCGCTGATCGGCTGAGCGGCTACACCTGCCCGTGCCAGGACAACGAGCCGGCCATCCGGGAGGACAAGGGCGATTACGTGTGGCGAGGTGTGACGCGATGACCCAATCCGACCGACTGCGCCGCTACAACCGCTGGCGCCGCGGGGACAAGCGGCTCAAGCAGCCAGACCCGACCGCGCTGGGCGAACTGATCGATGGCGCGGCCGATCGGCTGGAGGTGCTGGAGCGCGAGCATCGGGATTACTTCGATCAGTGGCACGCGGAGCGCAGGAGGCGCGAAAAGCTGCTGAGCGACATCGAGCGCTGCTATCGGATGCTGCTGTCAGAGCCGGACACGAAAGGTGCGCTGGCCAAGGCGGAGAACATTCTTCGTGAGGCCATCGCGGAAGCGAAGATCACGACGGCCAAAGCGCGCAGCGGGGAGAAAGTCTGATGTCCGCCCTGCCCGCCTTCGACGACAGCCCGCAGGCGAATCCACCGCGGGCGAAGGCCGAACCGTGGCCCCGGCTCATCCGCATCAGCCGCGCGCACACCTATCTGGGCATGTGCCGCCGCGTGTTCGACGCCACGGTGCGGCCGCACGTGCGGGTAGTGCCGATCGGCAAGCAGGGCAAGGCGGTCGACCGGCACGAACTGGACACCTTCGCCGACGCGTACATGAAGCGCCACGCAATTGACAAGGCGCCGCCCCCGGGCAATCCTGAGCCCGCGAGCGAGCGCCGCCATGCAACAGCAGGAGCAAAAAAACCATGGCGAGAACGGGAAAACGGATGTCGGGCCTCACGCAAAGGGACGGCATCTGGCACATCAACAAGGTCATCGACGGAGAACGGATTTACAAGAGCACTGGAACTGGTTCGCTCGAAGAAGCCGAGCAGATCCTGATTCACCTGCTGGACCAGCGCCGGCAGCAGAAGCTTTTCGGCGTCCGGCAGGTGAAGACCTGGCGCGACGCCGCGACGCGGTATCTGCTGGAGAATCAGGACATGCCGTCAATCGGGCTGACGGCCACGTACCTGGAGCAGCTGGACCCCTTCATCGGCGAACTGCCGGTGACGCACATCGACGACGACGCACTGGAGCCGTTCCGCCAGTGGATGCGCGAGGGCGGCAAGATGGCCAGCGGCAAGACGAAGAAACCGTCGTCACCGCGCACCATCAACATCGCCCTGCAGCGCGTCGTGCGCATCCTGCATCTGTGCGCACGCACCTGGCGCGACAACAACAAGCGCCCGTGGATCGATGTCGTGCCGGCGATCACGATGGAAACCGAGCGCGGCCGATCGCGCGAGCCGTACCCGATGGACTGGGACGAACAGCGCCTGCTGTTCGCCGAGCTGCCGGACTACCTCGAACGGATGGCGCTGTTCAACGTCAATTCGGGGGCGCGCGAGCAGGAGGTGTGCAAGCTGCGCTGGGACTGGGAAGTGAAGGTGCCCGAGCTGCAGACCAGCGTGTTCATCGTGCCGCCGGAGTTCGGCGGCCGAACCGAGCAGTCCGGCGTGAAAAACCGGGAATACCGGGTGCTGGTGCTGAACGACGTGGCACGCGGCGTGATCGAGGGGCAGCGCGGCCTGGACGACGAATGGGTGTTCCCGTACGGCGACGAGGGCGGACCGATGCACCGCATGAACGCCACCGCCTGGCGAAGCGCCCGCAACAGGGCCGCCGAAGCCTGGCAAGCCGAGTTCGGCAAACCCGCGCGGCAGGGCTTCAAGAAGCTGCGCGTGCATGACCTGAAGCACACCTTCGGCCGCAGGCTGCGCGCAGCAGGCGTGCCGAAGGAAGATCGTCAGGCGCTGCTGGGCCACAAGTCCGACAGCGTGACCACGCACTACTCGGCCGCCGAACTCGACGGCCTGATAGCGCAGGCGAATAAGGTATCGACCGCGAACCGGACGACGCCGACGCTGACGATTCTTAGGAGCAACGCCGCATGAAGAAGCCCAAAGGCCTCAAGCTGAATGGTGGTGTGTGGCACATCGACAAGGTGATCAACGGAGTTCGCATTTGCAGAACAACGCGAACCGGCGATCTTGCCGAAGCGATGAAAATCCTTGCACAGGTTGAAACGGCCAAACGTGCGTACTTTGCGTCCGTGGCGTGGGAGACGGAGGTTGAGAGCATGCCAACAGACGCGAAGTCGTGGATCGGACGGACGATTCAGAGAATCAACAAACCATCGGTCAAGGCTGCCAAGGGTCACCCGAGCATTTCGGCAAATACCTTGAAACTCATTCTGCTTCGGTCGAACGGCAAATGCGAAATAACCGGCATCAAGTTTTCTGACGAAATCCCGACGGGCAGCAAAACTGCTCCGTTTTCGATGAGCCTGGACAGAATCGACTCATCAAAGGGTTATGTGCTGGAGAACTGCCGAGTGGTTTGCCTTGCCGTGAATCTTGGCATGAGGGAGTGGGGCGAAAACGTCATGGTCAGGATCGGAAAGGCCATGATGCTCCGCGAACTGGAACGTGAAGTTCGCGGCGAAGTCGCGTAAAACTGAAAACACGTCAAAGCCAATGTGCATAACAAAGGCTTTTAAGTTATTGATTTAATTGGTCGGGGCGGCGGGATTCGAACTCGCGACCCCTTGCACCCCATGCAGGCTGACCGCATGGAAGTGCTTTCGAATCAATCACATGTGCCGGCGCTCGCCACGCGACCATGTGCAACAGAGTGCAGTTTCGTGCAGCGCTGTCGCGCAAAAGTCGCGCGCTCCCTTGCATCAATCCACGATCAGTCACAGCGCCGCGAACTTTACCAGCAGCCGCCGAACGAATTCCTGAATCGACAAGCCGGCCTCCGCAGCGCGAATCTTCAGCTGCCGGTGTTCCTGATCGGTCAGCTTGATCATCGCAACCGCTGTAGCGGTGTCCTCGGCGGATACAGGATCGGGAGCGTGCTGGGCGGTGATCACGGAGATCAACTCGCCTACGGTCGCGGTTGCGCGGCCGACCCGGATCAGGTCCGTTTTGGGGTCGTAGCGCACACGTCCGTCAGGGCCTGGCCGGCTACGACGTTTCGCCGTCACACGCTGCGAATCGAGTATCGCCTGCTGCTCGCTGACGGAACGTATCTTGCCATCGCCAAACACCATCCGGGCTTGAGCGGGCGTGAGCGTGTGCGCTGGCAAAGCCGCTTGCTCATATTCCCCGCTTGAGCCTACTGTAAGCACCGGCACCGTCTCGCCGGCCAGCAGTCGCCGTTGCTGTTCGATCGGCAACGTCGCGATGTTTCGCAAGAGCATCGGATGCCCTGCGTACCTGATGACAGCCTCGGCTTCGAGGTGTCCGGCAGCGATCTGTGGCAGATAGACGGCCAGACCGGTGCGCAGATCAGACAGATCCTCACCGCGGTTTTCCAACTCGCGCCAGATCATGGCGAGGTAGGCCAGGTGCCGGGCCGACATCGTGAGCGACTGCGCCAACTCGGCGCGCAGCGCCTGCGTACTCAGATTTCCCAGTTCTGTGGGCGTGCGCGGCGTGAGAACCATCTTTTCAGACCCGGCCGGTATCAACTCAGCTTCCATCCTCGTTCCTCTCTATCTTGTTTTGCAGCACCCGCCCAAGATCCATCAGGGCGGACAACGCTGAAGTGGCCCGGCGCCGTGCATGCCACCCGCGGCAGTAGTCGTTATAGCGGTCAAGGTACTCGCGGTAACGGGCGGGGCTCTCTCTCAACGCCTCGCGTCGACGCTGCGCCCAGGCCGTATTCAGCTCACGCCGGCGTTCAAGGTGTGCCAGCTGCTGCTCCGGACCCATTGCAGCCCACCGCGCGCGCCGGCGAGCCTGCACGATTTCCGCGGTCCGACTGTAGCGCTCGCGGTGCAACCGCCGAAGGTGTTCGGCGTAGATTGGATCGGTGGCCCTCCGCTCGCGTTTGCGCGCCGCCGCCCGCTCCTCCCACGCCCGCACTCGCTGAGCAAAATCTGCGTCTACCGCCGCGCGCTCGCGTACCGCAGCAGCGCGTTTTTTGTTGAGATCAGGGTCGCGCGCTACGCGGGCGTAGTAGTCCTGCAGATAGCGAGCACGCAGATGTGCGCGCTCGCACCCAGGCGAGCAGCACGCCTTGTACTGCCGGCTGACAAACTGCCGGCCGCAGGCTGCGCAGGTCCGCGTGTGCATGCACTTCGAGCACGCGTCGGCGACGTCTTTCCGCTTTTTTGTGTAATCGGTGTAGGGGAGCCTGCGGGCGGGAAATTCTTCCTCTATCCCGCAGTCGCAGCGACAGAGCCACCTTCCTCCGCGGCCGCTCCCCGTGCGTTTGAGCACGAGGAGCTTTCCGAAGCGCCGCCCGACCAGGTCGAGGGGCGCCGGCATCAGTCGACGTCCGTCACGTCACTGATGCCGGCCTCTTCGTACAAGTCCTTCGCCAGCCAGCCGTGGCCGAAAAACTCGATGACCGCCTTTTCATCGTCGCACACGGCAACCTTGATCCGGTCGCGCTCACCTTGCCACTGCGTCCGGCCGGTCTGCTCCGCGATCAACTTCCCGCCGCGCGTTCTGAACAGACGCAGGATCGTGTAACGCCCATTGCTGCCGCTGTAGTAGCTGCTGGCTTGATCAGGGCTGCTGGATACCTGCGCGACCAATTTGCCGGTGAATCGAACATCCGGGGCGCCCGGGTTGCTCAACGTGATCTGTTCCATGCCTTCCATGAGTTCCCCTTCCTCGATGATTTCCTCGACCTCGACCGGCGGCAGAAGCGCCTCAACATCGAACGACGTGAGCCGTTCGCCGAATACCTCGCGCATCACCTCATCCGTGTCGCGCACACCGAGCACCTCATCTTCATCGTCAATCAGCCGCAGGCCCTCAACGCTAATCGGGTCCAGGCCTTCGCCTTCTACGGCCTCGAATTCCTCGCTGTAGCGAGCCCGCTCCGTGCCCGACCACTCCACGTTGAGGGGATAGCCCACCTCGAACGAACTGCCGTCAGGCAGCTGCGCTGAGAGCGTGTGGTACGCCCAGGCGTAGGTGATGGTTTTCGTGGTGGGCGCGCCGTCGTCGTCGTAGCCGTCGTGCGCGTCGTCGCACGTGGCGTTGCACAACTCGCTGGCGCTGGAGAATTGAGCCGAAGCGGCCCAGGCGCGGAACTGCTCGATGGACATGTCCATGACTTACCCCTTCACAACCCGGAGACGCTGCCGGGATCAGCTATCGCTCACTGCGATGAATCAATAATACACGATTATTCGTTTAGCGCAACCTCTTTTTGCGTGATTTTTTCCACAAGCGCCAGCGTTCGCCGGCAGCGGGAAAGGACGTTGCTCACGGCCTGCGGTGGCACACCCACGCGCGCAGCGGCCTCTTTCAGGGTGACACCCCCGACCAGCACCAGGCGCGCGCCTTCGCGGGGCGCTGCGGACCGCGCATGCAGGCGCGTGAGCGCTGCCAGCACTTCGAACTGCTCATCGGTCATGCCGGGTTCCTTTCGTGCCACTTCACGGCCTCGCGGCACAGGCGCTGCAGCCGCGCGACCAGATCGTGCAGGGGTACGCCGCGGGCGAGTTCAGATTCCTGAAAAACGGACAGCGTTTCGGCGGACACCTGGGCGTCGGTATAGCCGTCACCGCGCGTGACGATGAACTCCGCACCGGACTCATGGCGCAGCCGACCGGGCGCGACACGCGACCACGCCCGGTGCCAGTTGTGATGCTTTCCGGTCACTGGGGCAGGACCAGGAGCGGGGCGCGACGCTTCGGATGGTGAAGCTCGAACACGCCCGAGCCGATCCAGTGCTTCAGCCCGAGGTCGCGGGCGAGGCCAGCCAACACGAGATTGCGAGGGCCGAAACCCATGCCTGACGTGTTCCGGTGCGCGTTGCTGTAGACGGCAACCTTTTGCGCGATTTTCATGGTTCCTCTCCTCAGAGAGCCGGGGGAAGCCCCCCGGCGTGATCGTCTTCAGCCTTCCAACTGCCGAAGCGCGCGATGAACAAGATTCTGCCAACTGTAATCCATGGGCGCCATCTGCGAATCTGCCAGCGGGCTACGCCTGTAGGCATCGCCGCTGCTGAACTGCTCGACCGTCGGCCGATCCTTGTCGCCATACTGCTCTGCGACGACAGCGATGGCCTTTTCTACCAGCGCATCGCTGTGGGCGCGCTCCTCGAAAATGTACGGGACGCTGCCGAACAGATCGTGCCACACGTCGCGACGATACTCGTAGCAGTCCGTCATGCCGTCGAACCGGCCGGCCTCGAAACGTGCAATCGCTTCCGTCACGGCCTGCGCGATCGGTCCATCGGTCCACCGAACCCGAATCGCTGAACCATCGCAACGCACAGAGAACTTGACCTTCGGGAACGTGCCCTTCAGTACCTTGCGAATGTTGACCGCGGCGACCTTGGAACCCTGGCCCCGCTCGAAATCGGGGTACTGCGCGTCCAGCTGCTCCCGCTCCATATCGCGCGCCTTCGCCTCTTCGCGTCCCTTGGCCCTCGTCTGCGCATCGCGCAGTGCGGCGGCGGTGTGCAGCTTTGCAATACGGTCATCGCTCAGCGTTTCGCCCGTGACGATGATGCGTACAGCGCAGCCGCGGCGGTTCTCGGGGCGCCCCATGAGCGCTGTCGGGAATTGCGAGATACGACGGCCGTCCGACAGGATCATGGACGCGTACTTGCCGTCTGACGACACCTCGACGATGCCGCCTTCGCCCGGCAGGTTTGCCATGTCGCCGGTGTAGTCGACAGCGGAACCGACCAGGAAGAGCGCTTGTGCGGGGGAAATGGATTCAGGGCGAAAAATCATGATGTATCTCCGTAGAGAGCCAGCTTCCGGCCGGCGTCGGATGAACAGCAGCGCGCTGTCCATGAATCGAATAATACACGATTAGTCGTTTATCGCAACATGAATTTGTAACAGGCGCGCTTGCCCTAACAACTGTATATCCATACAGTTTCCGGATGCGTTGCAAAGTCCACCCCAAACTAAACCGCGGCATGCACATGCCCCGGTCGTGGTACGTCCGCCAGCGGATGATGCACGGCATGCTGATCATCAAGGACATGCGGGACCAGGTGCGGAAGCGTTACGTGCGCGTCGCGCGGGTGATCGGCGACGACGGGGCCGATGTCCTGCTGCCGCTCTACGGTGCCGAGGTGATTGCGGTCAACGCCGACTGGATGGTCATCACGGGCATCGAGCGGCATGAGGACGCCGCGCAGGTGGTGACGGAATACGCTCAGTCGTGGTGGGTGGTGGTGTCCAACGCTGGCCCGTCCGACTGACGACAGGACGCACACGTGCAGCGCGGGCGACGGGCAGACTGTCGGCGCCAGGCGTTGCGGTCTTCTCTGATGCGGGCGATCTTGGCGAGCAGCCGGTAGTGCTCGCGCGCCAGCGCGAACAGCGCGGCGGCCTCGTCCGACCGGTAGCCCGACCGAAAGAGGCGCGCCGCGTAGGTGAGAGCGTCACGGACGCGCATCCGGAGGCTTCAGCGTGTCGTAGGCGCGTTCGCAGGCTCGGCCGGCGATGTGTGCTTCGTCAGCATGTCGAGCAATTCCGTCCGCAGCCTCATCAAGCCGGCGCTGCACGTCGGCGAGCAGATCGTCGGTGCTGTCGGCTGGCGGGCTGCTTCCGGCAGGGGTGGAATCGCTGGCGGCGGCACGACAACCGGCGGTAAGGGCTGCGATACGCCGGCGCAGGCTGACACCAGCATCGGCAGCGCCAGCAGCGTCAGCGCGCGCGCGATCGCGGTCGGCTTGTGTTTCATTCAGGATCTCCCACAGGGCGGCGAAACGAAGGCTTTCTTCGGTGCGGGCGGCGGTGACGGCCTCGCCTGCGGCACGCTCCAGATCGCCCAGCTGCTGCGCGTGGTCGCGTTGCGTGCGGGCGTGGGCGCCCTGCTCAAGCGCGAGGCGGTAGGTCTGCAGGCCGGTCAGGGCGAGCGCGGCAACCAGAAGCCAGGGGAGCGCGCGGGCGAGCATCAGGCCCCCTGCTCTGCCAGGCATTTCGCGTGGCGTTCCTGCTGCCGTGTCCAGACGCCCGGACATCGGCGGTTGCCGGGTGTCGAACAGTCGAATCCGGCGGCGAAGCGGTACCGGAGCAGCGCGTCGCACGCAGCGCGATAGTCGCCGGCCAGCAGAGCCCGGCGCATGCTGCTGTTCGACCAGGTCGACGCCCCGTACTGATAGACGAAATCCATGTACAGGTCGTATTCGCCTTGCGTGAGCGCGACATCGGGAAGCGAGGCACGAAATGCGCGCTCTTCGCGGCTCAGGTGCGCGTGCATCGTCATCAGCGCGCGCACCGGGTCCGTTCGGTCGCCCATCTTCACCGGCGTACCGTCGGTCTTGAAGGTGCTGCCGAAGCCGACCGTCGGCCGGTCGTCCTTCGTCGGAATCATGGCCTCTCCGACGTAGCCTTCGCCCACCGCAAGCGCGACGATGAGCGCGGCCGATGCCGACAGTCCCGAGACTGCCATGCGGAACTTACTCATCTGCGTCCTCCCGATCCGTGGCGCGCCGCTTTCGCTTCTGCACCCACCCGCGTTCCTCGGCCCAGTTCCGGCCGAACCGTCGCCACCACAGATCGAGGATCATCAGCAGCGTGTAGAGCGCGGCCAGCGCGGCCGCGATGTCGGTCCACGACGTGATCGCGATCGCGCCCCAGGCGCTGGCGACCTTCGCCGTTCCGACCGTGATGTCATGCTGCTCGGCAGTGGCCATGGCTTCCTTTCAGATGAAACAGACGGGGACTGACGACCAGCTGCTGAGCGCGCCGGTCCGCGGGTCGCGGGCGAGGTGTATCGGGAACGGACCGAACTCCGTGACCGTCACCGGGCTGGGTGCCGTCGGCGTCGTGCCGCCGGGGTGCCGCGCTGCTTCGACGGTGTAGGTGCCGGCTGCGGCGTGGAACGGTGCGAACATCTTTTTGGAGAGTGCGAGCAGGCCGAAAGTCTGCGCGGTGTCCTGGTTCAGCTGCGGTAGGTACATCTGGGAGCGCGTCGCCGTCATCGTCGCGAGCCCGCCGCCGTTCCAGTTGGGTGCCATGCCGAACGGGAAACCGGGATTACCGGAAACACCGTCCGACGACCCGGACCACGATTCAGTGAGCAGCGCTGCGCCGCCGTAGGTGTAGGTCGCCGAGGCCGTGTATTCGAGCAGCGATGTTTCGCTGATCGTTCGTGAGGTGCCGCGCGCCGTGTGCACATAGGTCCGCGTTCCGACCTCGTCGCGCTGCAGCGACAGCGTCAGGAACTGCACGGCGCCGCCGTCTCCGTACCAGCACGACAGCAGGCGATCGGACAGCGTGAAAGACGTGCTGACTGTTTCGACGCCGTTCTTCGCAACGTCGACGAACTGGGCGCCAACTGGGGGCAGGCCAGGACCGACCGGTGCGATCTGGTACGGCCCGAGTTCTTCGCCCTCGAACTCTCGCCAGCTGATCAGCTCCGGTGCAACACCGCTCTCAGACAGCGACGACCCTATCGTGCCCAGGCACTGCGCGTTGCTGCGGACCATCGAAACGCTTGGCACTGGCCAGCCGTCGCCGCCTTGCGACAGTGTGCATTCGACCACGATGGACAGCCCCAGCATGCGCCGGTGGATGGTCGGTACGGGGTCGAACGGCGACGCAGTCCCGCGCGCGATCAGCGCGGATGAACCGTCACCTGATACGTCCCAGACCTGCCACGGCGACGCGCCATCGGACACGGTGAAGCCAGTAAACGTCGAGACGCGTGCCGTCTCCGCCGGGGCGCCGATCTCGCCGTACGGCACAACGCGGATGAAGACCGACGTAAGCGGTACCTGCTGAACAAGCTCGATCAGGAATGTCCGCTTCGCGCTGTTGCGCCAGAACCAATAGCGCAGCGTGTCGCCGGGCAGCAGCACCTCCGGAATCCATACCAGACCTTCAGCGAGGTCAGCGGCGGCTTGCTCAGGCGTGCGAACGATATCGGGCACTCCAGCCAGGCGCACCGCGAGGCAGTCCGAAAATAGGTCGAAGGGCGCGACGATTGAAACCGTCTGCCCGTTCGGTCGGGTCACGACGTTCCCGACACACAAGCCGTGCAGCGAGTTTCCGAATATCACCTGATCCGCGAACGGGCCGGCCGGCTGGTGCAGGCTGTCGAACACCATCGTCACGGCGGCGGTTCCTTGAACTCCAGGCGCTGGCCATTGGTGAGCACGATCGCCTTGATCGGCCGCACGCGCATGCTGATGGTTCCGTCGCTGCTGAAGATCGAGCGTTCGTCGTAATACTCGCGCGTGGCATACGACAGTTCGACGAGGTTGTTGCCGCCTGAGCTTTTCCCGCCGCCGGACTTGCTCTTGCCTACCGCTGGCGGTTTCGCACCCTGCGGCGGCTTCGGCTCGAACGGCGGGCGCATGCCCTGCGTCATGCCACCGCCAGCCAGGTCACGCGCGCCGATGCGCTCGAGCGCTTTCGCGATATCGCCCACGGTTACACCGCCGACTCAATCGTGTTCAACACCGCCAAGCCGAGGTCGGTGTAGTCGGTGCCCACAGTGCCGGCCGAGGTGTCGAAACGCATATGGATCGGCTTGGCATTGCCCGCGCCGCTCAGCACCGTATGGCCGAGGCTGAGCGCTGCGCCGCCGGTGGCCGACGTGAGGCCGCCCGAGGTCCCCGCGAGCTTGATCGACGCCGCGGCGAGTCCGGATCCTCCTGCGCTGTCGGTGATGCTGACCTGCACGTTGGCCGATCCGGGTGCTGTGCTGTCCTGCAGCTGCTGGCCGCTCGATGGGCTGCCGAAGTAGATCAGCCTGTCCCCCTGGGTCGAGAAGTGGCGCAGCGAGCCGGCGAACGGGATGGTCAGTCCGGCGTCGGCGAAGAATCCGAAGCTCATAGGATGGTTACCTCGAACAGGTCTTGAGGGATGGAAACGGCGTAGGCGGAGAGCTTCGGCAGCGTGATCGGGTCACGCACGGCGGCCTCGATTTCCGGCGCCTGCACGCTGAGCGCGTAGGGGTAGGCCGGCGCGTTGGCGTCGAAGTCGGCGCCGACCTTGGCGTTGGTGCTGAAGCCGATCATGGTCGCGTCATCGAACTCAGGCGCCCCGGTCAACTGCCCGATGTACATGTCGCAGACGACGCCGAGCTGCGCGGAGCCCGGCGCGGGCGTCGGGTCGTCCGGTGCGGCCGGTGCTTCGACGGGGTCGTCGTCCTGCAGGCCAACGGCGCTGAACCCGGAAATCGCGATGTCGAACTCGGTGTCGTGCTCGCCGGTTTCGATGTCCATGCGGTGCGCCAGGCTCACCACCTTGCCGAGCGCGTGCACGGCGGCGGTGTCGATCTCGATGCGGCGGCTCAGGTCGATGCCAGCGTGCAGGGGTGTCATCGCCGACACGCGCGTGTCGCGGTGCGCGGCGAGGATCTGGCAGCGCGCCTGCGCCACCAGCGTGCGCACGGCGTTTTGCGCCGCGGCGCGGTCGGTGCGGCCGGCGCCACCATAGTCGAGCGATACGTCGCCGATGGTCGGCAGGGTCAGCGCCGGTTCGGCGTCGGGCTCGCTGAGCCATGCGCCATCGTCGAAGCCCGCGTCGAGCACGGCGCCGTTCGAGGTTTCGCGCGAGAGGCCGAGCGCGTCGATAGAGGCCTGCGCGGCGACGGTCAGGCGGTATTCCTCGGTGACCCACTGCACCCAGCGGTTCGAGAACCCCGCCGCGAAGCCGAGGGCGAGTTGCGGCGCGTCGGTGACGCTGATCAATGTGACCGCCGTGCCGCCGCTGCTGGACGATTCGTACTGCCCAGGATCGACGGGGACGAAGTTGATTTCACCGCGCAGTTGCCAGCCGCTCATGCCGGACAGCGCCTGCTCGATCATGTCGCGGTTCGGGATGTCGAGGCCCTGCGACGTGTACTGATTGATGGTGCGTTCGAAATTGACCGACACCACGCGGGCGCGTAGGCGCGGGAAGCGGTACTGCAGCACCGTTTCGACCTGGTTTCGGATGGCGTTGCGGTCGGCATTCTTCGCACGCAGCGAGCCGTCGAAGATGCTGGACTCGGTCAGCACGAGCACCGGGTCGGCCTCGATGTTCCACGGTGTGACGCGCGCGGCCTGGTAGGGGTCGAGATCGAGCGCGGACGGCACGCTGGCCAGTCGCGCATCGGCATACTGCAGCATGTCGGACGATTCGCCGCTCACTGCCTCCGAGTAGTAGCCGCCGACGTTCGTGTCGACCCACTCGCGCGGCAGGCTGCGCACGACCTGCTGCAGCTGGTCGGTGCATTCGAATGACACCAGCCGCTCGGTCAGGTCCAGATCCGGCACGTCGACAACGCCGGTGAAGAGGCGGCGCGCGTCGATGGCGTTGCCGCTGGCGTCCTGCTGCGCGATATCGATCGTGACGGCAGCACCGGTCCAATCCGGCAGCGTGATCGGGCCCGGCGCTGGCCGCATGACGAACGACGCGACGCGCGCCTCACCCTCGCCGGCCTCGATGCGGATCTCGCCCGTCAGGCGCGCGCTGACATCCACGCCGCCGAGCGTGACCACCGGCCGCCAGCGCGACGGGCTGGTGATGGTCGACGACTGCACGGTGATGATCAGCGGCAGCGCGATGTCGATCTCTTCGACGACGCTGATGCGCAGCGGCAGCGCGAACGACAGGACCGGCACGACCGACACCGTGATCGGCAGCGCGATATCGATCTCTTCGACCACGCTGATGCGCAGCGGCAGCGTCAGCGATCCACCTACAGGCGCCTCCGGCGGGTCGCCGAGCGGGCCGGAGCCGAACGCAGCAGAGCCGAATGGATGCGCGCCGAACATCAGACGCCCGCTTGCTCAGCCGCGCGGATGGACGCGGCCCATACCCAGTCCTCACCAGCGCCCCCGGTGACTTCGATGCTGACCGATTCAGTATCAACGACGAGCGCACAGGTTGCCGTCGCACCACTGGTGAGCGCGATGTCGGTTTTGGTCGGCGTGCCAACGATGACCGGACTGCCGCCGGCGATGCGCATCACAACGGCTGTGATCCGTGCCCCGTATGCGGCCGCACTCGGCGATGTGCGGCGTCCAGAAACGAGCACGTCGAGCACGTAGACCCCGGTCGCCCACAGCACCATGGCCTGCCCGTTGCGCAGAATGTAGTCGGGTACGTCGCCCGAGGTCTGGGCACGTCCGCACCAGGTCACACCGGCCGCATCTCCGTAGCCCGATGACACCGCACCTGGAATACGCGCATCAGACTTTGCGCCGAGCGCTGTGGCCGCGGCAGCGCGGACGCGGGTCTCTACGCCGAGCGCGGTACCCTCATCATCTTCGATCAGCGATTGCGACCCGAGGCCGGTCGCGCCATAGACGCCCATTGCGACCGTGCAGCCGAGCGCAGGGTCGAGGCCATAGAAGGGGTCGTCGGATGCGAGCGAGTGCGTCACCGCAGGCGCTGCGAGACCGGTCTGAACAACATACACAGCCGGCGGATCTGGCGAATCGGAAATCGAAATTCGAGCACCCGCATTCGTCGACCGGAGAACCTTTGATCGAGTGAGGTATGCCCCATCGATATCGTCTTCGATGGTCCCATAGCCCAGCTCCCAGTCGATCCCGTTGCCCGACATGACCAAGTACGGCACCGGCCACGGCCCCGCGATCGATCCGACAGCCGCCGCTGCCGCCGCGGTCAGGTAGGTCGGCACGGCGGCGCCGAGCGACATCACCTTATCGGTGCCCACGCTGGTGATGTACTGCGCGACGCGGTCGAAGGCGATCATTACTGTTCCTCAGCGGTAATCGACCAGGAGCATTCGGCGCCACCTTGGTCGAACGATTCATCGGGCGGGCTGGCGATCACGGTGAGCTGCGGGAAGTACCAGACCGCATAGCTGACGGCGCCGGCCACGGCGGTGACGGTGGCAACGTGTGTTGCGATCGAAACAGCGGTTTCGATCTCTCGGCCGTCGGCGAGGTGAGCGCGCGCGAAGGGCTCGTAACCGGTATCGGTGCGTCGCGCCACCGGCAGGGCGATGGACGTGCTCTGCGAGCGGATCGCGCGCGGCATGCCGCACTTCAGCGTGAGCGGGCCGGTGTAGTCGAGCGCATCGAGGCCGAGCGGGCACCAGCCGTTGCCGCTCAGCGTGACCGCCAGCTTCTGCCACTGCGTCTGCTTGAGGGCAGCGCCGTTCATCATGCGGCGCGTGGAAGCGCCGCCGGTGACGGTGATCTGCTGCTGCAGGTCAAGGGCGGCGGTCATCGGCACGACGACGCCCCCGAGTTCAAAGGCACGTCCTGCGTTCATCTGCCCACCTTCAGCGCTTCGCGCCGCAGTTTCTGTTCGAGGGTGCGCGAGGTCGCGCGATCGATCTGCACCGGCACCTGGCCGACGCCGGAGATGTTGAAGTAGGCGGGCTGCATTTCACGCGTAGCGGAAGCGGACGCGACCGTCGGCGAGTAAATGCGGCTCACGAGGCCGCCGCTTGAGTAACCCCGCAGCGCGCGCACACCGTCGCGGTTCAACCGATGCAGGAAGCCCATCACACCGGCCTGGCGCACAACCTCTTTGCGCAGCACGTACTCACCTGCATGCACGATGCCAGCAGGCTGGAACTTGCCACCGGGGCCCGTGTAACCACCGCTGGAAAAGCTCGGAACTGCCTCGGCGGGTGCCGCAGCACCCTGCTGAACCGTACTCACGGTGACTGTTACGGTCTTGTCCTGCAGGCCATCGAGCTGCGCGCGCAGGGTTTCGATCTGGGCCTGCGCCTGCGCGATATCCGCCTGCAGGGTGATGGGTTTGGCGGTCTCGGTTTTCAGGGCGGCGATGCGCTGCTCTGCCTCGACGAGTTGGGCATTCTGTGCAGCCGCCTGCGATTCGAGGTCGGCCGCTTCGCGCTCTTTCGCCTGCGCCTGCGCTTCAGCGATGCGCTGCTGCACCTTGGCCAGATCTTCGAGCGCACGCGCCGCGGTATCGTCGTCGGCGATGGCGTCGGCGGATTTCTCGGCGCGCGCCGCAAGCTTCGTGGCTTCCTCGGCCAGGCGCGCCGCGCGTTTCAGATCACCCTCGCGCGTAGCTGCCAGCGCCTCACCGGCGCGCAGGGTGGCGCTCGCGGTCAGTGTGCTGGCGCTGCGTTCGGCGAGGTCGCTGCGCTCGCGATCGGACAGGTTCCGGCTTCGTCGATCAGCGGCGCGGTCTTGCAGAGACGTGGCGGAATCGCGACCCGACGTGCGCTGCTTCGCTGCGTCGTCGCGCGCCTTCTGTGCGTCTGTCAGCGACTGTGCGCTCGCCTTTCGCAGCGCATCGGCAAGCGCCTCTTCGCCGCGCAGGCGCTCTTTCAGGCTGTCGGATGCAATCTTGTTTCGGTCGTCAGCCAGCGCCTTGTCCGACTTCAGGATATCAGCCGACGCCTTGCCGGACTCGACCGCCCGAAGGTTCTCCAGTTTCACAAGTTGATCGGCCAGATTCCGCTCGATGCTCAAGCGCTCGTCCGCAGCTTTCGCGGCGCTGCCTGTGCGGCCCTGGTCGGCTGCCAACGGCTCTTCGAGGATGGCCTGTACCTGACTTCCGATATCGCGGTAGGTGCTGAGCGCACCTTGCAGGTCGCCAGACAGCGCCTGTTTAATGGCTACGGTGTAACCAGCCAGACCGGTTCCGATGATGCGGAATACGCGTGCAACGCCGTCGACCGCGTTGATCGTGAATTCGACGACCGGGCGCAGCGAGTCTGACGCCCCTGCGAAGTCCTTGATGCCCTTGGAAACGAACACGATGGCGCGGGCAAGTGCGCTCGTTGCACCGGTTCCCTGATCGACAACACCGACGACCTCGATGAATGAGTTCTGCAGCTGAACGACAGCCTGGCCGACCGTGAGCGGAACAGAAGAGAAGTCCGTTGCGACACGCCCGGAAACCTTCTGTAGCGCACGCACGACGCGCTCTGTGCCCAACTCGCCATCCGCCCCGAGTTGCCGAAGCTGCCCGCGCGTAACGCCGAGACCTTCCGCGATCGCATCGGCGAGGGCGGGCGTCTGCTCGAGTATTGAGTTGAGTTCCTCACCGCGTAGCGTTCCGGAAGCCAGGCCCTGAGTGAACTGCACGAGCGCCGCATTCGAACCTTCCGCGCTGGAACCAGAAAGGGCGATTGCCTGGTTCACCGTCGTGATGACGCCGATGATCTCGCGCGAGTCCAGAATGCCGCGCAGACTGGGGGCGATCTGCGAGTACAGATTCACCGTGTCTTGCAGCGGCGCGCGCGTTTCTTCGGCCGCACGTCGCAGCCCGGCTTGCACCTCCTGAAAGTCGCCCGTCGCCTTCGTCGCGAGCTGCAGGCGGGCGGTCATCTGGCCGTACTGATCGGCCGCACGCACCAGTTCGCTCACACCAAAGCCGAGGCCGGCAAACGAGAGCGCGCCGGTGGCCAGCGACTTGAAGCGGGTCAGTTCGCCGCCCAAGTCCTTGACCGAGGCCTTGGCCTTGTTTGCGCCCTGCGTAAAGCCGACCGCGTTGAGGGCCAGCCGGACTTCGACGTCAGTTGCCACCCGAGTGCATCTCCACTGCCATCATGTACATGCGCCAGGGGTAAGCCCAGACGCCCGTGTGCCCGTGCGTGATCAACGCGAGGGCGTTTCGCTCGATTGATCGGGCGACAGAAGCCGGCGCACGATTGACTTCTGCGCCGCGGCGACTGCGGCCCGCAGGCCGAAAAAATGAGGGTTCAGATCACGTGCGGCTTGGCGGATCGGCTCGATTTCGCTCGGGGTGAAAGCGTCGAACCCGGACACCGGCAGATCACACATGCGCGCAAGCTCTTGCACGCTGGCGTCCTCGAACACGTACTCGCCAGCCGCGTCGACCAGCGTCTGGCCGCTCTCGACCGAGGCCAGCCAGTCGCGCACTTCGCCGACGGTCAGCTCGCGCACGGTGACCGCGAGCGAACCGATCTGAACTTGCCGTGAGGCAGCCATCAGGCGCCGGCCTGCTGGATCTTGAAATACTTCGACAGACCGCTGCCGACGATGGTGGCGTCCTCTTCCATCGTCATCGAGAGCGAGAGGGTGCCGAAGTCGTCGCCGATCAGCGAAACATCGCTCGACAGACCCAGCTTGACCTTGTAGAAGCGCGCGGTCACGGGCTCGCCCGAAACCGCGTCTTCCCCGATCAGCCGCACGCTGACCAGAGGCGCCGACGAGATCAGCGCCTGGATGTCGACGACGGAACTGGCGGTATAGCTGATGGTGATATCGGCGTCTGCAACGAGGCCGACAGTCGTCACTGCGTCCTTGAAGCGGATGCCGGCGCGCTCGACGACGTAGTCGTCGGTATCGACAACGGTCGCACCGACCTCGACGACGGGCGCGACGGTGGTGTCGATCATGCGGGCGGTCATCACGAAGGTGCCGGCGCCGTGGAACACGTGTGCCTCGTTGGCGACCACACCACCGGCAACGTCGGTGGCGCTGCCCCACAGCGCCAGCGCCATGTTCTTCGGGTTGAAGTTGCGCGGATCGATCTGACCAGTGACTTCATTCACGCGGTCGGCCGAGGCGTAGGTGCCACCCGCCGCCGAGCGATAGTTCGGCAGACGCCGCTGCTCGACGTTGTAGTTGAAGCTCAGCGTCGATGCGTTGCCGATGTCGCGGAAGTTGCGGCTATCGAACGGGATGGCCGGGTCGTACAGCGCGATCTCCGGGATGCCGGACAGAATTGAGGCCTGCAGCATGGTGTGTCCTTTCAGGTGGTGGTGGGGTTGATGACCCGGCGGTACTCGTTCCACCGGCTTGCGACTTCAACAGGCAGGATCGCGGCCCGCGCGAGCGTGTTGCCCTCGCTGGTGCTGGCGATGCAGGTCAGGCTGTAGGTGACGCCCGGCGAGCCGCCGACGAGGCGCTGCAGCACGCGGCCGCCTTCGATGACCGGGGCGCCGGACTTGATCGAGTTGGGCGAAGCATCGGTGCCGCCGACGACCTCGACGGCGATTGAAGGCGTGCCGGTCAGGGTTTCGCCCTCGATGAGTTCGAGTGCGAAGTCGAAAGCGCAGGCGAAGGCCTCTTGCGGGTCTTTGAACGGCCACATGGCCGCAGCGGTGCTCATGCGACGAAGCTCCTGCAGGTGGATGCGCCTGTCACGAAAACCCGGCGGGTGGATGCGCCGGCCACGAAGCGCTTGCGCACGACGAGGTCGAACACCTCGCCGACCTGCCAGCGGATGACGAGATCGGTTTCGGAGACGGCCACCAGCGACCACGACAGGTCGAGACTGTTTGCGGCGACCACTTGCGCGACCACATCCCAGCGCGCGGTGATCTCGCGCATGACGCCGGTGACGATGTCCCAGCGCATGTCGGCGTCGGCGCCGACCGAAGCGAGCAGCGACCAGCGCGCGTTGATGGACTGCTGCACACGAGCGATGAGCGACCAGCGCAGATCGAGCGACGCGGCGACGATGCCGAGGGCGGCGGCGAGATCCCAGGCGAGCACGCTGTCGGCGCTGACGGCGGTGACCATGCGCCAGGCGGCTGTGAGGTCGGCCTGCAGTGCCTGCACCAGCGCCCAGCGCAGCGTGCTGTCGGCGCCGATGGTCTGGACGACGTGCCAGGGCAGCGCGATGTCGCGCGCGACCGCGTTGAGCAGATGCCAGTGCAGCGAGGCGTCAGCGGTGACCGGCGCCAGCGCGGACCAGCGCAGCGCAAGGTCGGCCGACACGATGCCCAGCGTGGCGGCGATGTTCCAGAGGGCAGTGACGTCGGACTGGACCGCAGCGAGCATCGACCACTGCAGGTTCGCGTCGGCCTGCGCTGCCTGCAGCAGTTTCCACGCGATGAGTTGGGTCTGCTCCACCGACTGCTGCTGGTTCCAGGCGAATGCCTGGTCTGCCGCCACGATGGAATTCAGCGCCCAGCGCGCGATGAGGTCGGCCGATGCGGGCTGAAGCATGGACCAGCGCAGCGCGGCGTCGGACTGGACGGGCTGAAGCAGTGACCAGCGGATGGCGGCAGCGGTGGAGACGGCGGCCTGCATGTTCCAGCGGATCGCCGCGTCGGTCGACACCTCGACGCTGCCCAGCGGCCCGACATCGAAGATGTCCGCGTCGAAGATGTTCGGATCGAAAAGTGACATCGCTCAGGCCTTGATCGTGTCAGCGAGGCGGAACAGTTCGTCGACCTCGGGATCGGTCATGCCGAACATGGCAGCTATCGCGGCCACCGTTGGACTCGGACGCTCGAATTCCAGTGCGTCTTCCCAGGCCCGGCGACGCACGTCGGCCAACGGCAGTGCGGTCATGAATCCGTTGATGGCCTCGAACAGATTCACGCCGCCGCGTTCGATCATCGCCAGTGCGGCGCGGGCCTGGAACCGCGAGACGCTGACCGGAACGGGTTGTTCGGGCGGGGTCAGCGCGTCCGGGTCGATGGTCTGGCCGATCACCTCGCCGCCTGCGGGGATCGGGTCACCGACCTGGATCAGGGTCAGGTCACTGTTGATACGGACAATATTCCACATGGTTAGATATCCTGCTCGACGTAGATGCGGCCAATGTCGATCGCGACCGCGGCTGCCTGAACGGTGCGCGCGCCCACGTGCGTGTAGAGGCCCGCGGTGCTGCCCGGCAGCGTCGCGGACACGGCGACGTTGTCGACGATGACGTCGTTTGTCGTTCGATTGACGAGCCTCATGCACACGTCAGACCCGCCCGGAGTTGAGAACAGCCAGAAATCCAGCAAATCGCCGGCCGTCGGTGCGTACCCCGTCGCTACTTTGGTCGCGGTCCCGTTGTGCGTTCGGCTGATGATCTGCAGCTGCGAATCCGCGCTGTCCTTTCCGATCCCGAGCGCGCTAAGCATCGTTGTGCTGGGGTCGCCGGGGATGGCGTTCGACTCTGCGGACATGCCCGCGAACAGCTGCATATCAGACAACAACGTGGAAATCGCCAGCCGGGAGAACATAAAGAACCCAGCCTCACGCATGCTGGATGCGCGGGCAGCGCGCACCCCACATGCGCTGTTTGCAGTCGCCGCGCTGGTGTAGCGCGATTTGTTCATGTGGCCGAGAGGAGACCCCGCAGCCTGGACGGGATGCGATAGGGTGCCTGCCCCGTTCCACTGCATGCCCAGTGATAGGGGCCCGGTAGCAACGTGGTTCGGCAGGAACAGGATCACTCCGTTGCCAAAAAGCGCCGGCTGCACTGCAGTATCGAGACCCGTCGGACCGATCCAATGCGGTAGCACACGATTGGCCGGGTTGCGGACAAACGTGCGGAGACTCCCGGCCGCGGGCGCGGACGGGGTCGCGGTTTCCACCGGCCAATCGACCGGGCCGGTTATCTCGTGATCAGCATTCCAGCGATCAGCGCTGACCTCGGCATCCGGGTCATTCGCTGACGCGGTTTGGTGGGAGTGCTTGACGCCCATCAGGCCGCCGTATCGCCCTGCACGCGCAGGGTGACCTGGTCGTCGTTGTACGCGGCGGCATCGGCACCCACGATGCGCTTCACCCACACGGCGCGGTGCTCGCCGGCCGGAATGGTGCCGAGGGCGAGCGCTGCGCCGAGATTCGCCGCTGCACTGAAGGTGACGCCGGTCGGCGCGGTTGATTCGTTCGCGACGGTCTGCTCCGTGCCATTCACGGCGGAGCTGCCGACAGCGATCTCGACACTGGTGTCGGCACTGGGCGTGTTGCTCTGGATGAAGATGACTGCGTTCTCCAGATCAAGCGTGGCGTGCGCGTTGTGCACGTAGAAGCAGCGGTATTCGGTGTCGCCGGCCGCCGATTCGGCGCTGCCGACGATGTCGAACAGGTTGTGCAGGCCGGTACCGATTTCGGTGCTGCTCTTCGCGCCGCCCAGCGAAGCATTGGGGTCGGTGTTCGAACCGCCGCCGGACAGGCGGAACTCGATGTCAGTGGGTGCGATGGGCACGTGATGTCCTTTCAGGTTGCGACAGCCACGAACTCAAGTCCGAAGCCGCAGGCATGCGACTCGACGCCCGCTTCGGGGAACATGGCGGGGGTGTCGATCGGCATGAGGGGTTTGGGGAAGCCGTCGGGGCGGTAGCCCAGCAGCGCGCCCAGCACGCGGCCGCACAGGTCGGACAGCTGGGCCGAGGCCGGGCCCGACGGGTCGTGCTCGGTGCCTTCGCGGCCGGCGACGATCACGTGCCACTCCGCGCGCAGGCGCGCTTCGCGCGGCAGCGGCCGGTCGCTCGGCACGACATGGAAGCCGACGAAGCGCAGGGCTACCATGGGCAGCGGCAGCAGGCTCATGTTGTCGGGCACGTCTTTCCACGGCAGCACTTCGGCGTCCGGGAAGCGCTGGCGCAGGCGGTGCAGGATGAGCGGTTCGGCGTCGAGCCAGTTGCGGTTCGGGGTCATGCGCAGGCCCGCTTGCTGTTCAGCCAGGCGATGCCGCGCGTTGCGGACAGCAGCCCCGTATCGCCCACGACATACTCCGCCGAGGTGGCGCCGTGAACGATGGTGATGGACTCGCCTTTGCGCAGGCCGGGCAGATCGGCCAGCAGATACTTGATCGCCTCAGTGCGCTTGCCCGAGAAGGCGTCGACCTCTTCCAGCCCGAAGATGACCGACACCTCTTCGCACGCCGGCTCGCCCGTGGATGGAAACCACGTGGCGAGCGCGTCCGACAGCATCGACTGCGTCTGGCGGTCGATGTCGTCGAGCATGGCGGCGAAGGGCGCGGATGCCATCGCTATCAGGCCAGCTTCGCGCGCTGCAGCATCAGCGGGCGGGTGCAGATGTGCAGCGGGTAGCTGAAGATTTCCGGCTGCACCCAGGCGTTGCGGTCCTTGTCGCGAACGATCCAGGTGTAGAACTCCTGACCCGGGGTGTTCACGAAATCGAAGGTTTCGGCCGGCGACTGCGCAACCTGGAAGACGTCGACTGCGCCCACCGGGTAGAACTTCGCCAGCGTCGGCGAAACCGCCACGGTGCTGTTGTCGTCGGTACCGCGGTAGTTGTGGAAGGTGATGCCGCCATAGCGGAACGACTCGAACGCGTTGCCCTCGCGCAGTTCGGCTGCCGCCGTCCAGTTCAGGTAGGTCTGGCGTACGTTCGCGTGATTCGTCAGCGCGTCGTAGAAGTCGTCGCCGGCAAGGCAATGCACCTGCGTAACGCCATCCACCCATGAGCCTTCGGCGGCCCGCGCCATGGCACGCACGACCGCAATGCACTTCTTGCGCACGTCAGTGGTTTCGACATCGAGTTCGAAATCGATCTCCGCCGGCTGCGTGATGCCCCATTCGTCGTACCAGTTGCGGATGACCGTGTTGTCAGCGTCCAGAACGATGCCCTGCACGGCGCCCAGGCGCATGCGCTCCAGCGTCAGTTCGAGATCGCGCAGCAGATTGGTCTGGCGACGCGCAACCTCTTCGATCACCTGCTGAAGTTCGCTGCTCGAACCGAAGGCGCGGATGCCATCGACCTCGGCCGCAAGCAGCTTGTCGCCCTTGGCAAGGCGAACCGTGCGAAAGTCGCGGATGTCGCGCTTGTTGGCGTCGGCAACCTTCGGCGGCGCCCCGCGTTCGCTGGTCTGGATGACCGAAAGCTTGCCGTTCTGACGCTCGATCGACACCGATGCCGTGCGCACCGGCTTCGGGGTGAAGAGGTTCTGCGAGCGCAGGAAGGTGGGCAGGTGCGGGCGCTTGTTGATCGCCGCCGTCATGTCGACCATGTTGAAAGCACGGTCGTTGAAGATGTCCATGTGAGCCATTGCGGGGTCTCCTGATGTTCCGTGGGGTCGCCCGCTCAGCGGACGATGATGCCGAGGGCGGCGAGCGCGGTGATGGCCGCGGTCTTGTCCGGCGCGCTGATGCCGGCCGGCCAGGTGAGGGCGAGGCCCTTCACTTCGCTGTCGCGAGCGGTGTAGACGGCCGCCTTGTCGGCGGCCGTGGCGTCGACGTCGTCATAGAGCACGCCTGCGGCGTTCTGCGAGCCGTCGGACGCGCCCGGCGTGAGCACGGTCAGCTTGCTGCTCGCGGTGATGCGGCCAAGCACGGTGCCCGGCACCAGCTTGTTGCCGGCGAGCAGCGTGCCGACTTCGCGCGAGCGGTGGCCATTGGCCTCGCTCAGGATGTATTCCGCGGTGTGGCGGCCTTCGGTGAGAACAGTCATGATTTCGTCTCCGGTTCAGGTGGATGGGCAGGCAAACGGTCAGGCCGTGCCGTGCGCGTGATCCCACATGGATGCGATCGCCTTCGGGTCGGATTCCGAGCCCTTGGACTCGCCCGCCCGGACATCGGGGTTCGGCACGTTGGCCATGGCAGCCGCGAAGCCGCTGGCGGCACCGGCGGCCGGCGTGGCCTTCGGGGCGGCGGCGAGAATCGCGGCCGACTGCTCTACCGACAGACCGGTGCTGACGCATTGCAGGGCCAGCGCGCCGCGGTCCTTGGCTTCTTCGTGCGAGAGGATCGCGGACGCGCGTTCGCGCTCCGCCTTGGCACCTTCTTCGCGGCCGCGGGCGTGCGCGGCGTCCAGATCGGCCTGGGTGAAGGTGGCGGCGGGCGCTTGCGAACCCGCCTGTGCTTGGGTGCCGGACATGGTGGTGTCTCCTTTCTGCTCGGCGGTGGCTCGGGCGGGCTGCCCGTAGGAACGAGTCGGGCGGCGTGCCGCCAACTCGGAAATCAACTGGTCGGTGGTCGACACGCGGTCCGCCAGGCCGGCCGCGACGGCGGCGACACCGCGGAACACGCGCGCTTCGGTCTTGCGGATGCCTTCGTCGGTCATGCGCGGGCGGTGCTGCAGCACGGCGCCCACGAACTGGCTGTAGAGGTCGTCGACCTCGGCCTGTAGTTCGGCCTGCACGGCGGCCGACAGCACTTCGAACTGATTGCCGTCGACCTTGTGCGCACCGGCGAAGATGTGCGTCACCTTGATGCCTTCGTTCGCCAGCAGGCGCGACACCTCGACGTGGCGCATGACGACACCGATGGAGCCGGCATAGCCGGTGCGGCTGACCACCACTTCATCGGCCGCGGACGCGCCCAGGTATGCAGCACTGGCGGCCATACCGTCGGCGATGGCGATGAGCGGCTTCTTGCCGCGCAGTTCGAACATGCGCTGCCCGTACTCGAAGGCGCCCTGCACTTCGCCGCCGGGGCTGTCGTAGACCTGCAGCACGGCGTGTACATCCGGGTTGTTCTCCATGGCGTGCTCGGTCGCCATAGACAGGTCGTTGTAGCCCAGCAGCAGCGTGCAATCGGCGTCGAGCTTGGTGCGATGGACGAGCGCGCCGCTCGCGGACACGACGGCCACGCCATCGACGACGGAATAGCCGGGCCAGCCGGCTTCCTTCACGCGCTCGCCGCGACGGGTCGAGAACATTCCCGGCTCGCTGCTGCCAAGCGACAGCGCCTGTGCGAGCGCGTCGTCAGAGAGGCCGAGCAGGCGCGGTCCGATGCCGGCCAGCAGCGCGTCCAGCGCCGGGGCATGCACCAGCAGCGGCGTGTTGAAAAGCCTTCCGGCGAGGTGGGGATAGGTTTTCATGCGGCGGCGTCCTCGCGCTCTTCATCGCGCTCTTCGTTGGTTTGCGGGGCGCGCTGGCCGGCGGACGGCGCCGGGGCGCCGGATGCGGACGGGATGTCCAGCGGAAGGCCCAGGCGCTGGCGGACGGCGCGCTCTGCGGCCTGCTGCTCCAGCACCTCTTCCCAGTCCAGCCCCTGTTCAGCGCACTCGGCTTCCAGCGTGGAAATGCCGAGGCGCATGCGGATGCCGGCGGCTTCGGCTTCTTTCACCGGATCGATCCAGCCGCGGCCGGAGAAGATGAAGCGGCAGCGCGAGTAGGCGTAGCGCTTTTCGTAGAAGTCCGGCGCATCGACGCGGCCGGCGTTCACCGCCTCTTCCAGCCACAGTTCATAGACCGGGCGCAGCCAGACACGGATGAGCCAGGCGCGGCGGCCCATGAAGTAGCGCCAGGCTTCGAGCAGCGCGGCGCGGGCGCTGCTGTAGTTCGTCTTGCTGAAGTCCTTCAGCAGCAGTTCGTAAGGAATGTTCATGCCGGCCGCGATGTGGCGCAGCGACGCGATCATGAAGGCCTCGAACGCGGCATTCGGCCGGCCCGGCGCGAACGGCGTGAGCTTGGCGCCGGCCGGCAGCGGAATGATGGCTGCGCCCCGCATCTGGCGCAGGTTCTGCGCCTGCTTGACTGAAGTGCCCCATGCCTCGCGCGGGTCGGAACCGAAAAGTTCGTTCGCGGATTCCTGATCGAGGTTCGATTCGAGGAATGCAGCGACCAGCGCGTTCGACACGGCGGCTTCGAGTTCCGTGGTCTGGTACTTGCCAGCCATGTGGAATTCTTTCATCACCGCCGACACGATGGGCTTGCCGCGCGACTGGCCGGTGCGGTCCTTGTCGTGCAGATGGATGACGCGGCGGCGGCCCCACGGCGTGGTGGCGGGGATGCGGTCCCAGTCATTCAGACCACTGACGATGAAGCGGTCGCGCGCCATCGCGTCGCCCGGGTGACGACGGCGCACGTGGTAGGCCACCGGGCGGCCGTAAAAGTCCTTCTCGATGCCGCCGCGGATGTCCTCGCGGTGCTCAAGCTGCGGGGGCGTCGACAGGCGGTCCGATTCGACCAGGGAGAGGCGGGTCGACCACTGCGACAGCGGGTCGGGCAACCACAGCGGCAGGGCCAGCGCGTCGCCGTTGCCGAAGGTGCCGCCCAGCGCCGAAAGGGTGAGGCCCAGCAGGTCCTGCTCGCCGGACGCGTCGCAGTCCGTGGTGTCCGCCCACGACCGGAACAGCGGCTCCGTGACGTTCGCCCACTCGCGCGCCTGCTCGGGCTTCCAGCCCAGCAGCCGGTAGTCCGGCACCGCGACCAGGCGCAGCACCGAACCGACGATGTTGTCCTTGAAGGTCTGGGCCGCGCCGGCTGCAATGCCGTTGTTCCGGGCAAGGTCGCGCGAGCGGGAGGTGAGGAGTTCGAGGTCCGGCAGCAGATCGGAATCGGCACTGCCGGGGAAGGGGTGCCAGTTCGACAGGGCGACATCGGTGCGCGATGCGCCGACGTGCGCGGTGTGCATCGACGCCGACCGCGCGGGCGCCTTCACGCGAGTGCGCCCGCGCTTCACCAGCAACCACCCGACTGCAGGTAGATCGGGCCGCGCGTGGCGGTCTGCGGGCTTTCCTTCGAACGGACCGCCTGATTCAGCCGCTCGATGTAGGCATCGGCATCGGCGACGCGCTGCGCGTACTGAATGCTGCGCCCCTCGCCGCTCGCGCTGGTCGGGCCGGTAACGAGCTTGTGCCGCGCCTCGATGGCTTCGGCGAGCATCGCGTTCAAGCGGTCAAGCGACAGGGTATGCAGCGGGTCCATGCCGCAAGCGTCGCAATCGCCCGCGGTCATTTCTACTGGAACTAGTTCACTTTTTTAGTTCCGCGCGCGCATCAGGGCAGCGCGCCCCGCCGGTGGCAATCTGATCGAGGGTGAAGCGGTGCTCGCCCGCAGCGCGCTCAGCGTCGCGCTCAGGCTGACCGGGACGGCCAACATACTGCCCGCCCTCCGCGAACCAGCATGTGCCATCCTGCAGGCCATTGCGGATGCGCTCGGTGACGAACTCGTGCTCGAACACGTCGCGCATGGCATCGACCCATGCGGCGCATTGGGGCATGGCTTCGCGCATGGTCTTGGTGGTCACGATGTCCGGTTTGGCCGTCCGTTATTCGACATGCGGCGCGTGCGAGCCGTCTCCTGCAGTCGGCGCCGGCTTATCGGACGAATATGTCGTCGATCTAGTGTTGGGCCGCACAGCACCGCGCCACGGCGCGTCTTGCACATCGCTCGGCCAGAAGCCGTCACGCAGCCACCGCCCGTCCGAAAATTCAGACCATGCCCAGTCATCCACGTCGTCGAAGTAACGCAGGTATCGGCCTTCACGCACCGGCTTCACGTCGCCAGCCAGCGTCGGCCCCGGCTCGTATTTGGCTTGTGCCCGCGCAGACTTCGGCACCGGGTAAATCTGCTCTGGCCCAACAAGGGCATCAAGGCCGACAGTCCGCGCCTCACGTTCAGTGCTCATCGTCTAGTTCTCCTCTGGCGCGGCCTGCGGCTTATGCCAGCGTTCGGCGGCACTTTCGATTCCGCGATCTCAACCGCTCGCTTCGAAAGCACTACGGCCTCTCGCATCCACAAAATTTCATTCCAGGCATCGTGGATGGTTTTCCGTAAATCACCGTCCACTTGGCCCTCTGCTTCTTTCAGCTTTTCAATAATGTCTGCCATCGCTTTATCCTTTCTCCGCAACACGCGCCGCCGAACCCGCCGCTCCAGGGGAGCCTCCGGCGATAAAGCCGCCGTCGGCTCCCTGAGCTTTGTCGTTCGGCGTCAATATTCCATGCTCGCAAACATGCGCGGAAATTCGCCACCGGCCGCGATCTCAGCGGCAAGCTGCTCACGGAAGGTGCGCTCTTCGCCGGTCGGGCGCTCGTCATCGTCGCAGATGGTGAACTTGAGCCTGTCAAGTTCTTCCTCGGTCAATTCGCGGGCGTCTTCGGTGTAGTCGGGGTAGTCCTGGACACAAGCCTCAAGCGACTCACAAATCCACCAATCGCAGTCGTTAATCTGGAAAATCTTCATTTTCTATTTCCTCTCTTCGTATGCGCCGCCGAACCCATCGGTGCAGGGGACGCGCCGCAAGCGGCGCTCCCCTGACCTAGTGCGTTGTCGCTTCAAAACGGCAGGTAGTGCTCCCCGAACCGCTCTTCGAAGAGTGCCATGCCCTCGTCACAGCGCGCATCGGCGCCGGGCGTCGGAATGCCTTTGGCGCGCATGCCCAACCTGAGATCGAACATGGCGTCCAGCAGGCGTTCGCACTCCCCTTTGTCCGCCGCGCGGAGTCGATCCGCCCAGTACTGCGGGTCGTTGGTGTCGCGGCATGTCAGATCCGTTTCGGTCTGTGGCTCAGCCTCGAAGGCGTTGAACACTAGATACGCCTGTGCCGCCTCCTCCTTTTCGGGGTCGATGTAGCGTGGAGGCAGGCGGTAGCTCACGTCCCATGGCCGGACACCGTCGTCAATGCTGGCGCCGTTCAGGATGTTGTTGTCCGGGTCGTGCAGGACGGCGCTGATGGTGACATCCAGGCAGCCGGCCTGATGGAACCATCCGGCGACCTCCTCCGGCGTCAGCGCGCCTTCAGTGCAGTGCAGATACAGGTGGGCCGTGAAGTAGCTGTCTTCGCTGCCCTTCGCGTGAATCTCCGTGATCGCCGCACACTCGCCGAGCGCGCGAGGACCTGGGCACCGGCCGCCGTTCATCCGCAGATTTATTTCCTTCAGTACGTTCATCACTTCCCCTTCGCGATCTTCCGCACGTAGCGCGCGGATATGTTGTGGTCACGTCCCAGTTCGTTAGCATTGCGGCCGTTGAAGCGGCGCCGGATGTCGGCGTCGCGCGCGGACGTGTCCTGCCGTCGCCGGATGTAGGTCAGTTCGCTGCCGCCGGCACGGAAGCGCAGCCGGTGTTCGAGGCCTTTCCACACTTCGACGGTGACGTCGTCGGGCACGCTCAGGCGGCGGTGCTGGGCGGCGAGTTCTTCACGGATGACGTCGAGGAGTTCTTCGCGTGCCATGGTCAGCCGATCATCGATATGGGTGAGAAGAGGTCGCTGTCGTCGTTGCGCGGGCGCGACTGCGGCATGGGCGCCGGCATCGGTACCGGGTCGCGGCGGCCGTCGAGCGAGGGCGCGGGCTCATCGCGCTCATCGCGGGCGCGGGCGGCAGCGGCGATGCGTTCGCTGGCGGCCTGGATGGCGCCGGGGCTGGACAGCGCGCGCAGTTCGCGCTCGCGCCGGTCCCAGTCGTCGCGGTTGTGCCGATGCAGGCGCAGTTCCGGGTGCAGGGCGGCGGCATAGGAGTAGGTGTAGGTGTCCAGCGGCTCATTGCGCACGCCGGTCTTCTTCTCGAACCGGTTCTTTTTCGGGTTGTAGACCTCGGACACAAGGCCCTTGAAGTAGAAGTCGTCCAGATCCTCGCTCAGGTGCACGAGGCGATCGGCGATCTGCTTGTCGTGGTCGGTCGAAAGGCGCGCGTACAGCTGGTGCTTGATGGCGACCGTGCCGACCTGGTAGATGAGCAGGCCGCGACGGTCTGACTTGCCGCTGCGCTTCGTGTCTTCGAGCCTTCCCTTACCGAGCGCAGGCGCGTTGTTCTGCGGCGATCCGAAAATGCACATGGGCCGGGTAATGCGACCGCTACGAACGAAGTCCTTCACCGATTCCGTGCGGTGGCCACCGGCGTCGATGGCGGCGGCAAGCACCTGCAGCGTGCCGCCCCATTCATGTTCGATAGGTCGGCTGAGCAGTTCGACAAGACTGTCCCACACCTCGCCGGCCTCGGGATCGCCCGGCAGTTCGACGTAGTCAAGGGTCCATGAGGCCATGCTGCGGCCCCAGCCGGTGATGTGGACGGCAAGCCGGCTGTCCTGGGTGTCCACGCCCGCGGTGACTGCGAGCACGCCGGCCGGGGCGTGGCGAAGCTTGTAAGGCTCTGTCCGGTCCTTGATGAGGCTGACTTTCGCCTTTCGCATGGACGGGTCTTCATACGGCTCCGCCAGGCGGTCATTGGTGAAGGTTTTGGTCTTCTCCGGGTCGCCCTGGGCTTCGATCCAGTCCTGCGCCATCTGTGCCCAGCTCGGGCCGAGGTCAGGCTGGTAGTACAGACAGTTGATGTGGTAGCTGCGCATTTCCGCGTCGGGGTTCGCAGCGACCCAGCGGCCGAACGCGATCATCTGGCGTTTGTGATGCTCTTCGATGATGCAGCCGTTCTCGCGGCAGACGTACCAGGCGCGCTTGCCGCCTTCGGACCACTGCAGGCCCTTCCATTCCAGGTGCTGCATTTCGCCGCAGTGCGGGCACGGCACGTGATAGCGCCGCTGGTCACCCTTCAGGAACAGTTCGTGGATGCGGCTCACGCCCAGCAGTTCGGGCGTGCTGATGTACAGGCGCTTGTAGTTCAGCGGATAGGCCGAGGTGCGGCCTTCCAGCATCTTCATCGGGTCGCCGCCGCCGACCAGATTGCGGGCGAACTCGTCGACCTCGTCGACGATGAGCCGGAAAACGGTCGAGGACTTCAGTCGCTGCGGACTGCCGGCGTGCTCGATATTCAGTTGCCCGCCGAGAAAGTCCTTGAACTCGCGGGTGTTCGAGGCGTCGCGGCTGGACAGGCTGACGAGGGTGTTGCGCACCGCTTCGCAGGCTTCCAGCATGGGGTTCAACTTCTGGTTGATCCACTTGCGCATCGACACTTCGCCGGGCAGCGCGTACATGATCGGGCCCGGGTCGTGCTCCATGCAGTAGCCGACGACGTTGGTGCCGACGGCGGACTTCCCGAACTGGATCGGGAACATGAGCGCGACATCCTTCACCGGGCTGCGGGCGCTCATGCAGTCCATGGGCTCGCGCAGCGGCGGGTTGTTGTCGGTCACCCAGCGGCCGGCCTTCGCACCGCTCTTCGTGGTGAGGTGGATCTTCGCGTCGGACCACTGGCTGACCGTCAGGTTTTCGCGCGGAGCGATCGACTTCGACGCGATGCGGCGAAGCCGCTCGCGCACGTCGGCATAGCCTTCACGTGTGACGGGTGCGGTCTGCATCAGGCCTGCGGCGGGGCAGCCTCAGCCGCCCCGCTTTCTGCTAGCTGCCGCGGTACTTCGGCGAGTACGGGGCACTGCGCTTGCGGACCATCTGGCCCTTGCGCGTGCTGTACTTGCCGCTGCTCTTCTGTCGAGCAGAGTGGTTCTCGGCCATCGCACTTCCTTTCCAGTGGGTGGTTGAGGAAGGTCACGTCGGAATGCCCCACTTCCCATTCCGCGAACCCGTCTTTCGACACTGCCATGAGGGGCACGCCGTCGAGGTCGGCGGCGTGCGCGTCGTCGTACAGCACGCGGGCGAAGCAGGCGTGCCGGAACCGCGTCGGGAATTCGTCGAAGCGCCAGATGAAGGCGTTCGCCTCTGCCTGACTGTGCGCCCGCGTGTCCTCGCCGGCATTGCGAACGCTGCGACCGAAGCCGTTCAGGAACTCTTTCCAGATGGCGCGCGGGCGCTTCAGGCCGATATCGGCCCAGGCGTTGAACTCCGCCAGGTCGATGGCGAGCGGCTGGCCACCGGACGCCAGATCGCAGTCGCGCACCAGCGCATCGACCGTCGGCGACCACGGGTAGCCGAGGCGGTCGAACCATTCGTCCCAGAAGCCCAGCTTGTTCGAGACGCCGCCGGAGAACAGGTTGAAGCCCATGGCCTCGATGCGGTCGAGCGCGGCGGCGTAGTCCTTCGCGTCGGGTGCGACCTTCTTCGACGCGTAGTCGATCAGGTCGGCATGCTTGACCTTGGCCTTGTCGGACATGGCGCTGATCTGCCAGCGCGACAGATGCATAGCCTGGTGCCACACGTGCGTAACGCCCCAGCCGGCCAGCTGCTCGAAGCAGGCGTCGACGTCGCCCCACCACTTGGGCACGAAGGGGTTCAGGCCGATCACCACCATGTGGCCGGCTTCACGCAGGCGGCGGATGAACTGCATGCGCTGCGCGTGCGGCGGCGCGCCCGGCTCATGGCGCTGGCGCACCATTTCGTCGTCGGTGGTGAGCGACACATAGACCATGGTCGGGGCCTGATCGATGATGCGCTGTTCCTCTTCCGGCACGCCGCCGCGGGTCTGGTACGCGAAGCGCACGCCCAGCGGCGACAGCGCCTCGACGATGCAGCGGTGAGTCGCCGCGTTGCTCTTCGCGCACGGGTCGCTGTCGTTGCTCATCAGGATCGGGTGACCCATCTGCAGCAGTTCGAACTCCATGGACGTGGATCCGGTATCGAACCACTTCAGCACGCGCGCGATGTCGTTCTGGTCGGACACGCGATCCGGCTTGTTCAGGTTCGCGAAGCAGTAGGCGCAGCCGTGCGTGCACCAGTTGCCGCCGAAGTGCAGCAGCGCGGGGGAGATCAGGTATTCGCCGGTGTAGATGCGGAGTGACATCAGATTCCTCTCATGAGCACGTCGGCGTCCGACATGTCGTGTTCGTCCTTGAAGGCCTGCAGGCGGTCGTACTGGGCACGGTTGAGGCTGATCATGACCGGGTAGACGGTGGGCTTCTTCGGCGGCGGCTTGGCTGTGGTAGCCGCGCCGGTGGTGGTCGGGGCCGGCGCGCTGTCGTCGTCGCGCTGGTGGGCAGCGTTCGCGTCGACGGTGCGTTCGTCTTCGTCCAGCGCGCTGAGGACGTCGTCGAAATCCAGGCCCAGGTGATCGAAGTCGAAGTCGTCCAGGTCGCTCTGCTCGCTCAGTGCGTCCAGTTCGCTGCGCAGGATTTCGGCGTCCCAGTCGCCGCCCTCGGCGAGGCGGTTGTCCGCGATGACGTAGGCGCGGAACTGGGATTCGGTCCAGCCGGTGACATCGAGCACGGGCACGGTGCCGGCCGGGAAGGGCTCGGCGCCCTGCTCCCGGCCCGGCGCGGGGTAGAGCAGCCCGCCGCGGGCGTAGATTGATTCGACGGCCTTCAGGCTGCCGTGCCCCTTGGCGATGGTGCCGTTGCGCACGACGATCGCGCCGACGAAGCCCAGCGCTTCGAAGGTGCGGGCCAGCTGCTCGATCTGTTCCGGCGGGTGGCGCTTGGCGTTGCCGGCGTAGGGGCGCAGATCAACCACCGGGCGCAGTTCAGGCGCGTTCATTGCGGGGTTCCCTTCTTCGGTTTGAGGGTGTCAGAGGTTTCGCGCAGCACGCCTTCGACGAATTCGTCGATCAGGGCCTTGCAGGCGCTCGGCTCGCTGACCGGTGCGACGAGCGGGGCCAGCGTGGTGCCCATGCCTTCGAGTCGGCGGCGCAGTGCGGTGACCAGGTCAGCGGCAGCCGCTTCGATGTCGGCCACCGGGGCGAGCTTGCCGATGAGGCGTTCGTACTCGACCTTGGCGGTCATCGCCTTGTAGCGCTCGTTGATGGCCTTGGCCTTCTGGAAACCGTGGTCGCTCGATGCGGCCGCGACGTTCGCCGCACGCTCATCGTCGTCACCGTGGTCCGACTGGGTGCGCGGTCCGACTTCCTGGCCCCGCGCGGCCGCATGGCGGGCCGCTACGCCGCCGCGTGAAGGGTCGCGGGTGCTGTCGATCAGCGCGAGCGATTCTGCGACCTTCACGGCCTTGGCGTCGTCGGTGAGCACCAGGCGGCCAGCCTTGCGCAGTTCGGTGATGTAGGAGGGCCGGACGCCGATATGGCGGGCGAATTCGGCGAACCCCATTTCCGGCTTCGCTTCGCTCATCGCTCACCACCTTTCACCACTACCCACACCTTTGTGCAGGGTGTGTAGGGTGATGTGTAGGGTACGAGGCGGGCGGAAACCCGCATGGATGCTGGAATGTGCAGGGTGTGCAGGGTGTGCAGGGTCGCGTGTACGCGAGAAATCGATTTTTCTCGGGAATGAGGGCGGTGGCGCTGTGCGTTCTCGCGTGTACACGCGCGCGGAGACCTTGCACACCCTGCACAATGGCGACGGCAAGCCGTTTGCGGGCGATTCGCACCCTGCACAGTACCCTGCACAGGCCCTGCACACCCTGCACAGTTCAGGTCAGAATCCCACACGGCTCAGTCCTTGCTTGTAGTCGTTCAGTGCGTTGCGGAAGGCCTCGATGCAGTCGGAGAAGAACACCTGCTGACTGCTGCCCGGCGGCTCCTCGTCGACGCCTGGCGGGAAGATGAAGGTGCTCTGCTTCGTGGTTGCACCGACCATGTGCCGCTTGCGCTTGTGGCCGCACCGGTGCTTCTTCACCAGCGCATCGATAAGCTTGTTGAGCGGCGCGCCACGGCCGATGCCGTTGCGATGGCACCAGGCGACATAGAGCTGATAGACGTCTTCCGACAGCGCCGGCATGAGGCCGACGCCGCCGATCTCGCCGGCCGTCCAGTGCATCAGGAAGCGGCTGGTCGAGTCGCGTGACAGGTCGATCAGTTCGGCCTTCGCCTCGGTCATCGGCGGCAGCGTATGGGCGGCGAAATTGCCCATGGGCAGGTTCAGCAGGTGGTCATGCAGCGCGGCAATGCCGCCCGCTTGTATCTCGGCCTTCACGGCGGAATAGAAGTCGGGGCCAAGCTTCACCGGCGTCCAGATGACCGCGTGCCGCCGGTCGTCCTCTTCGAGCACGACGGGCATGCGTTCGTTGGAGAGGAAAACCATGTTGACGTGGTTCGCCTCCCAGTACGCCTGCATGTTCTTCGGGTTGATGCGGATCTGGTCGTTCGTGATGAACGACTTCAGCTTGTTCTTGATGTGGAACATTTCGGACCGCGCGACCACTTCGTCGGCGATCAGGAAGAGCTTGCGCGAAGCCCAGTCGTTGAACTTGTCTTCAATGGCCGACTGGTCGATGACCCATCCGTACCGCCCATAGATGGCCATGACCGCTTCGAAGAACATGTTCTTGCCGGTGCCCTGCGGGCCGTGGATGACGACCGTGGTCTTCATCTTCGCGCCGGGGTGCTGGATCGGGTAGGCGATCCAGCGCAGCACCCATTGGTATAGCTCTTCGGCCTTCGGATCGGCCTGGCACATGTACTGCAGCAGATCGAGCAGGTTTTCGCACTTGCCGGCCTTGGGCACGGTCGGCCAGCCGGACCACAGGTTGCACTTGATCGCCGGGTCCTCTTCGCCCGGGTCGAATCCGACCTCTTCCACCCGCACGATCTTGCGCGATGGATGCTCTTGCCATCGGCGCGAGAACTCGCGCCGCGTGCAGAGATCGCGCATGTCCGACAGCGTGACCAGGATGTGTTCCTGATGGTCGAACACTGATCCGCCATGGCCGTAGACGAGCGAGAAGCGATCGAGCAGCGTTTCGACGCTTTCGACCGGCCGCAGATCGGCGGTCGCCGCCCCGCCCCCCCGAGTGTCCGAGTCCCGCGCGGCGGCGGGCGCGGCCCAGTTGAACCGCCTGATCGCGTCCTCGACCTGCGAACGCACCGTGGTGAGGCCGCAGGCGTGGTGCAGGTCGTTGAAGTCGGTGATCTTCGTGCCGCGCTCGCAGAACTGCTCCCAGCGCTGCATGTCATCGGGGAATTCGGGCTTGATCCACTTGCCTTCGACGGTCAGCGCGGCGGTCGCGGCGTCGCGGCAGCCGGTGTTCTCTCTACGGTGCGGCTTGCCGCAGGCCGGGCACAGGTCATCCAGCCGGCCGGTCTTGACCGGCGCCTTGCAGCCCTGGCACTTGCCGAATGCGTCGTCGTCCGCACAGATCAGGATGTTGATGCCGGGGTAGCGCTTGCGCAGCACGCGCGCCACCGGAAGCAGGTTGCCGGCGTCGAAGGTCACAGCCACCGGCAGGCCGGTCGCTTCGTGCAGACTGGCGGCCGTCGCGTAGCCTTCAGCGAGGAGCACGCACCAGGTCGGCACGCCGCCCAGCAGGTGGAACTTCCCGATCTTGTCCAGGCCGGCGGGCCAGTATTCCTTGTCGCGCTCCGTCCGTGCGATGCGCTTGGCGTGCCTCGCGCGGGTGAGGATGAACTGCAGCCCCCACACGCGCCCGCTCGCATCCATCATCGGCACGGCCATCGCGCCCGAAGGCGTGAATTTCACGCCGTGCGCCTTGACGCCCTTGCGCTCCAGGTAGTCGCACTCGCCCGTGGTGGCGAGCTTGCGCCACACGCGGTCCGCCTGCTCCGCCGCCCGGTTCGCCTCCGCCCGGCGTTCCTGCTCCGCGCGCTTCTGGTCGTCCTTTAGCCGCTGGCGCAGCGCGGCCTGCTGCTCATCGGTGAGCGCGTTGCGCTCGAGCGTGACCTTCTGCGCTCCCTTGTCGTTGCCGCGCCAGATCCCGAACGACCCGACGACCACCAGGTCGCCGCCGTCCAGCATAAGTTCGTGCAGGACGTACCAGCCCCGCTTCTCGCGCTCCCCTTCGACCTTGCAGCGGACCGGCTTCCCCGTGACCTTCAGGTACGGGACGATCAGCCCCGCGGCGCGGAGCTGTGACAGCACGGAATCGTGATTCGACACCCCCATTTCAGTAACTTTCACCCCCACTGACTACAGGGCTTGAGGGGTTCGCATTACC
>Ga0208243_1000194_pt1 | contig 45405 bp, 41 predicted proteins | sample Subbio2Aug_QV12A_FD_184826 | JGI IMG/M metagenome (GOLD analysis project Ga0208243, IMG submission 184826) | Serpentinite rock and fluid subsurface biosphere microbial communities from McLaughlin Reserve, California, USA - CR12Aug_QV12A (SPAdes) | ecosystem: Environmental > Terrestrial > Deep... | reverse complement strand
GGGGGGCGGTTTGCACCCGAGCACAGGCGGGGCCACCCCATGACCCACCCCCTCGCCACCCTCGAACTTACCCTCTGGCGCACGGAAACCCGACACGACCGCGCGCTGATGGAGGCGACCTTCGCCCCCGACTTCCGCGAGTTCGGCCGCTCCGGCCGCCGCTATACCCGTGACGAGCTTCTCCCCACCGGGGAAAGCCACAGGATCGACGCCACCCTCCACGACCTGACGGTCACCGACATCAGCGCCACCGTCGCCCTTGTCACCTACCGCTCCGAACTCCGCCGCCCCACCCGGACCGAATGGGCGAACCGTTCCTCCCTCTGGGACCACGCCTCCGGTCGCTGGCAGCTCCGCTTCCATCAGGGCACCCCCTGCGAGGCCCCGACATGATCCGCTTCGCCGCCCTTCTCCTCCTCGCCGTCCCGGCCCAGGCCCAGGTCATCCCCACCGGCACCCCTGCCGCCGACATCCTCCTCTCCCAGGCCATCGCGGAGCACCGCATCTTCCTCACCTGCAACGCGCTTGACCCTATCGGCCATCCGATCATGGTCCAGCGCTGGGAAGCGGACGTCGCCGCCGCCGCCGCGATCCTGCGCACCAAGGGTGTCCCACGCGCCGCAATAGACGCCTTCACCAATGCCGCTCGGCTTGAGGCCCTGCAGCCCGCCGCCGACCTGCCCTTCGCCGAAGTGCAACAGACCTGCCTCGCCCAATCCGACTGGCCCGCCCGCTATGCCCGGGGCGATTTCATCCGGCTCGACCGGCAGCTCCCGGGGGCCTTCCGGTGACCCCCGTCGCGCTGATGTCCTGCATGCGGAACGAAGGCATCCACATCCTGGAATGGCTGGCCTACCACCGCGTCATCGGCTTCGGCCCCATCGTCATCTGTTCGAACGACTGCGACGACGGCTCGGACCGCCTCCTCGACCTCCTCGGCCATCAAGGCCTGATCGACCACCTGCCGAACCCGCTTCAACCCGGAGAGCCGCCGCAGCGGCGCGGGATCGACCGCACGCTTGCGCATCTGGCGGACAACCCCGCCGACTGGCTGGCCCACCTCGACGCGGATGAATTCCTGAACATCGCCCCCGGCGCGGCCCCGGTCCAATCGGTCGTCGCCAAAGCCCAGGATGCCCACGCCATCGCACTTCCCTGGCGGATGTTCGGCGACAACGGTCACCAAACCTGGCCCGGCGAGACCTTGCGCGCCTTCACCGCCTGCGAGCCCGCCCCGGACCCCGAGACCGTCAAGTTCAAGTCGATCTTCCGCCATCGGGATTTCGTATCGGCCTCCGACCACATGCCCACCGAGCCGCGCGTGGAAACCCCGCTTGCCGTCAACGCCGCGGGCGAGCCGCTCTCCTCGGCGCCGTTCTTCGGCAATCCCGTCGCCCGCTACTTGCCCGTCGACATCGCGCTACGGGGCGGGGCTGTCGTGAACCATTACGCCATCCGCTCCACCGACAGCTTCCGCCTGCGCCAGGCGCGGGGTCGCGGCATGGGTCCGGCCTGGCTGAAATACGTCCCCGGCTCGATGTGGCACCGCCGGGCCAACCGGAACGAAAGCCAGGACCGCTCCATCCTCCGCCGCTGGCCCGAGGTGGAGGCCGAGCTTGCCCGCCTGCGCGCGCTTCCCGGTGTCCAGGGGGCCGAGGCCGATTGCATCGCCTGGTTCCTTTCCGCCCGCGACACCATCCCGTCCGAGGTCTTCAAACGCCGCCCCCGCTCTGGTGCGGGCCCCACTGCCAGGACCCGACCATGACCCCCGAGCTGACCGCACTGGCCCTCGCCGGCCTCCTTCAGGCGCTGCAGTACATCACCTTCGCCATCCCCGCGAACATGGAGCTTGGCACCGGCTACACCTCCAGCCCCCGCGACCGCCCGCCCTCGCGGCAGATGTCGGTCACCACGGGCCGGCTCCAGCGCGCGCTGAACAACCATTTCGAAGGGCTCATCCTCTTCACCCTCGCCGTGGTGGTCGTGATCCTGGGCAACCAGTCCACCCACGTGACCCAATACGCCGCCTGGACCTACCTCGCGGCACGCGTCCTCTACATCCCCGCCTATGCCCTTGGCTGGCGCCCTTGGCGCTCGGCGATCTGGGCAGTAGGCTTCTTCGCAACCCTCACCATGATCGTGGCCGCTCTCGTCTAGGCCCGCGCATGACCATACGCTCAAGGAAAGTGACCCATGGCAGAGTTTGACGTGATCATCATCGGTGCAGGCCCCGGCGGCTATGTCGGCGCCATCCGCGCAGCCCAGCTTGGCCTCAAGGTCGCCTGCGTCGAGGGGCGCGAGACCCTGGGCGGCACCTGCCTCAACGTCGGCTGCATTCCGTCGAAGGCCATGCTCCATGCCACCCACATGCTGCACGAGACGCATGAGAACTTCGAGAAAATGGGCCTCATGGGCGCCCAACCCACCGTCGACTGGCAGAAGATGCAGGCCTACAAGGCCGACGTGGTCTCCGGCAACACCAAGGGGATCGAATTCCTGTTCAAGAAGAACAAGGTCACCTGGCTGAAGGGCTGGGCTTCGATCCCCGCGCCGGGCCAGGTCAAGGTCGGGGATGAGGTGCATACCGCCAAGAACATCGTCATCGCCACCGGATCCGAGGCCTCCACCCTCCCCGGCGTCGAGATCGACGAGACGACCGTCGTCACCTCCACCGGGGCCTTGACCCTCGCCAACCCGCCCAAGAGCATGGTCGTCATCGGCGCGGGCGTCATCGGGCTGGAGATGGGCTCGGTCTACGCCCGTCTCGGGACGCAGGTGACCGTGGTCGAATACCTCGACGCCATCACCCCCGGCATGGACGCCGAGGTCGCCAAGACCTTCCAGCGCATCCTGACCAAGCAGGGCCTGAAGTTCGTCCTCGGTGCCGCCGTCCAGTCCGTCACCAGGACCGCCAGCGGCGCGACGGTCAGCTACAAGCTGAAGAAGAACGACAGCGAAGCCAGCCTCGAGGCCGAAATCGTCCTCGTCGCCACCGGCCGCAAGCCCTACACGCAAGGGCTTGGCCTCGAAGCCCTCGGCGTCGAGATGGGCCCGCGCGGCACGGTCAAGACCGACGACCATTTCCGGACGAACGTCCCCGGCCTCTATGCCATCGGCGACGCCATCGCCGGCCCGATGCTCGCCCACAAGGCCGAGGACGAAGGCATGGCCGTGGCCGAGATCCTGGCCGGCAAGCATGGCCATGTGAACTACGGCGTGATCCCCGGCGTGATCTACACCACGCCCGAGGTGGCGAACGTCGGCCAGACCGAGGAACAGCTCAAGGAGGAAGGCCGCGCCTACAAGGTCGGCAAGTTCCCCTTCATGGGCAACGCCCGCGCCAAGGCCGTCTTCCAGGCCGAGGGCTTCGTGAAGCTCATCGCCGACGCCCAGACCGACCGCATTCTCGGCTGCCACATCATCGGCCCGGCCGCGGGCGACCTGATCCACGAGGTCTGCGTGGCGATGGAATTCGGCGCCTCGGCCCAGGACCTCGCGCTCACCTGCCACGCCCATCCGACCTGGTCCGAAGCCGTCCGCGAAGCCGCGCTCGCCTGCGGCGACGGCCCAATTCACGCCTAAGGGGCCACGCCCGACCGACCGCTCGTCGTTCGCCTTCGTCTCCTCCTCGCAAGGGTCCCGATCACTCCGCGAGGAGGGACGAAGTCACCGACGAGCTGAGCTGCGCAGCGGGACGGAACCAACTTCTGGGGAACGCCCCCGGGGCGCAACCGGCGTCAGTCGAAGAACCCCGGCCCCGCCCGGCCCAGCAGTTCCTCGGCCAGCGCCCGACCGACCTCGGCCCCCTGACCCACCGGCCCCCGCCGCTCACCGGCAACCGAGGCTGACCCATCCGGCCGCAGGATCTCGCCCCTCAGCCACAGGTCCGACCCCTCGATCACCGCCAGCCCCGCGATGGGCGTCTCGCAGGACCCGTCAAGAGCTGCGAGGAACGACCGCTCGGCCGCCAGCCGCAGCCCGGTTTCTCCGTGGTGGACCCGTGCCAGCATCTCCGCCACACGCCCATCCGCCACCCGCCGCTCGATCCCGATCGCGCCCTGCGCCACGGCGGGAAGCATCTCCTCCGGCGCAATGGCCGACCGCGCAACGTCGACCATCCCCAGCCGCGTCAGCCCCGCCATCGCCAGGAAGGTCGCATCCGCCACGCCTTCGTCCAGCTTTCGCATCCGGGTCTGCACGTTCCCCCGGAACTCCACCAGCTTCAGGTCCGGCCGCCGCAGAGCCAGCTGCGCCCGCCGCCGCAGCGACGAGGACCCGACCTGCGCCCCCTGCGGCAACTCGGAGATCGAGCCATAGCGCGGCGAGACGAAAGCATCCCGCACATCGGCGCGGCGAAGGTAGCAGTCCAGCACCAGCCCCTCGGGTTGCAGTGTCGGCATGTCCTTCATCGAATGGACCGCGATGTCGATGCCGCCGTCCAGGAGCGCCTCCTCGATCTCGCGGGTGAAAAGCCCTTTCCCCCCGATCTCGCGCAGCGCCTTGTCCTGGATCTGGTCGCCCGTGACCTTGATCACCACGATCTCGAAGGCCGCCTCCGGCAGGCCGAAGGCCTCCATCAGGCAGCGCCGCGTCTCATGCGCCTGCCACAGGGCCAGGGGCGAACCACGGGTTCCGATCTTCAGAGGGCGGGCGGGGGTCGGCAGATCATCGCGCATGACGCAAGGCTTACCTGTGTCACGCGCGCCTGACAACTCTTGACATCCCGGCCCCCACAGCCGACCCATGACGGGAAGCAAAGAGGCCGATGATGACCAAGACGATCCTGCGCGCGCTCAAGGGCGAGGTGCTGCCCACCCCCCCGATCTGGATGATGCGCCAGGCTGGCCGCTACCTGCCGGAATACCGCGAAACTCGCGCCAAGGCCGGCGATTTCCTCTCGCTCTGCTACACGCCGGACCTCGCGGCCGAGGTCACGCTGCAACCGATCCGCCGCTACGGCTTTGACGCGGCGATCCTCTTCGCCGACATCCTGCTTCTCCCCCAGGCGCTTGGCCCGAAGCTCTGGTTCGAAACCGGCGAAGGCCCGCGGATGGAGACGACGGACACCCCCGGCCAGGTCGCGAACCTGAAGCCCACCGAGGCGATCCACGAAACCCTGTCGCCGGTCTACGAGACCGTCCGCATCCTCGCCCGCGAGCTTCCGGCCGAGACCACGCTGATCGGCTTCGCCGGTGCGCCGTGGACCGTCGCAACCTACATGATCGCCGGCCGTGGCTCCAAGGACCAGGGCGCGGCGCACGCCTTGAAAGCTCACGACCGCCCGACCTTCCAGGCCCTCATCGACCGGATCACCGAGGCGACCGTGGAATACCTCTCCGCCCAGATCGAGGCCGGGGCCGAGGTGGTCAAGCTCTTCGACAGCTGGGCCGGGTCGCTGAAAGGCCAGGATTTCAAGGACTTCGCCGAGGCCCCCGCGCAGAAGATCATTTCCGCGCTGAAAGCCCGCCACCCCGGCATCCCCGTCATCGCCTTCCCGCGCGAGGCCGGGCAGGGCTACATCGGCTTCGCCCACCGCACCGGGGCCGACTGCGTCGCCATCGACAACTCGGTCAGCCCGGAGTGGGCCGCGGCGAACGTCCAGATCGACGGCTGCGTCCAGGGCAATCTCGCGCCCGAGCACATGGTCACCGGCGGCCAGGCGCTCATCGCCGCGACCCAGCACGTCGTCCGCGCCTTCTCCAAGGGCCCGCACATCTTCAACCTCGGTCACGGCATCACGCCCGAGGCGCACCCGGACAACGTGCAGCTGATGATCGACACGATCCGCGGCACCTGAGCCGCCGCCCCGCGCCGAAGGAGGGTGGGCATAGCTGCCCACCCTACTCGCGCGCCTTAATCGCAACGGGCCCAAGATGGACCAGCTCTGGATCCCCGTCACCCTCGCCGCCGCCGTCGCCCAGACCGGCCGCAACGCCACCCAGCGCGGGTTGACCGACCGGCTGGGCACGCTGGGCGCCACCAACGTCCGCTTCCTCTACGGCCTCCCCTTCGCCTGCGCCTTCCTTGCGCTTGCGCTCTGGCTTACCGGCAGCACCCTGCCGACGCTCACCCCCCGCGCCCTGATCTTCACCGCCCTCGGCGCTGCCGCCCAGATCGCCGCCACAGCGCTCATGCTCCAGGCCATGCGCACCCAGGGCTTCGGCCTCGTCACCGCCTGGCTCAAGATCGAGCCCGTCCTCGTGGCGCTCATCGGCTGGGCCGTCCTTGGCGAGGCCCTGACCCTTCCCATGCTTGCCGCCATCGCCATTGCCGTCGCCGGGGTCCTTGTCATGACCCTGAAACCTGGCCAGGAACGGAGCCTCCTGACCGACCTCCGCCCCGCGGCCCTCGGTCTGGCCGCGGGCCTCTGCTTCGGCCTCTCCGCCATCGGCTTCCGCGGCGCGATCACTGCGCTCCCTGAAGGCACCTTCCTGATCCGTGCCCTCACGATCCTCGCCCTGACCCTTGCGCTCCAGACCCTGGCACTCGGCCTCTGGCTTGCCATGACCAACCGCCCCGCGCTGACCGGCAGCGCCCGCGCCTTCCTGCCCTCCCTCGCCGCAGGCTTCCTCGGGGCGCTGGCCTCCGCCGGCTGGTTCACCGGCTTCGCCCTGACCTCCCCCGCCAATGTCCGCACCCTCGCTCTGGTCGAGGTCGTCCTCGCCCTTCTCGTCGCCCGATACGCGATGGGCCAGCGCGCCACACCGCGCCAACTGGCCGGCATCGCCATCCTTCTGGTCGGAGTGCTCCTCCTCCTGCGCGCGCAACCCGCGTAGGGTGGGCGACCCGCCCACCGCCCCGTCGGAGTCTCAGCCCAGCGCCAGCCTGGCCTCCACCACCTGCACCAGATGCCCCGCCGCCGTCGCCAGGTTTCCCGGAGTCAGAAGGTCCCACTGCGCCGGCAGCATCCAGACCGCCTCATAGCTTGTGGGCGTCATCCGCACCCCGTCGAGGTCAGCCCAGAGACTGTAGTCGAACTGCCGCGACATTGCGCTCCAGCCCTTGCCGGCGAAGCCAAGGTTCAGCACCATCCGCCCGCGCGGCACCTCAACCCGCAGCTGCGAAAGGTCGGTCCCCATCTCCTGTTCCGATCCTCCGAACCAGGCCGCCACCGCCGCGCCCATCGCCTTGCGGAGCTTCGCGGGCGGCACCGGCACCGCAGTCGCGAAGTCCGGCACATGCGGGACCGGGGGACCAGCCGCATCGCCCTCCAGTCCCTGCATCCGGGCAAAGCCCTCGATCCCCCCCGGCTCTGCCGCCAGCCGGGCCAGGGTCTTCACCGTCTGGAACCGCAGCTCGGGACGCGGCTGCGGGTCGGCCTCGACAGCCGCCACCAGCGGCAGGCGCGCCACCAGGGCCGCGCGATCCGCTGGGGTCAGGAAGGGCGGATTGGCCGCGGCATAGTCCGAAAGCTGATCGGCATAGGCGACCCGGTCCGCCCCGCTCAGCCGGTCCAGTGCCGCCAGCCGCTTCAGGACGCTGGTCGACGGGCAGCCCCGCAGCAGCGGAAAGCCCTGCGCCGCCTCTTCCCGCCGATGCGCCCTGATCCGGTCCATGACACCCCCGCCACTCGCAACAGGCGCAGGTTGCGCTACGGCGCGCCATCCGTCAAACACAGGGTTGCAGGGTGGGCACACCACCCACCCCACCCCGGTCAGAAGACGGTCGCCACCGACTCGCCCAGCGCCATCGCCCCGGCGTACTGCGCCTGCGGACCGCGCTGCATCGCGTGGTAGCGCGCGCCCTGGATGTCGCGGAACCGGCGCTCCAGCCCGGCCGAGCGGTAGAAGCCCGCCCCGCTCGCAAGCTCCATCGCCAGTTCCACCGCGCGGATCATGTGGTCCGCCCCCAGCACCTTGCCCTTCATCACGGCATCCACCGTCTCGGCCGACGGTGCATTCCGGTCCACTGCAGCCAGCATCGCCGCATGGGCTGCCTCTGCCCCGTAAAGCTCGGTCATCATCCGCCCGGCCAAGGACCGCATGTCATGGGTGACCGGCCGCTCCCGCGCCAGGTCCAGCGCGATCCGGCAGGCGCTGTCCGCCACACCCAGATAGGCGGCATAGATCAGCGGGAAAGCGATGGTCGCGATGGTCTGGAACAGCGGATGCCACTCGCCCGACTTGCGCTTCAGCGCCACGGCGGCCTCCGGCACGAACAGATCGTCCAGTACCACGTCATGCGACCCGGTGCCCCGCATCCCCAGCGTATGCCAGGTGTCCAGGATCCTCACCTCGTCCGCCTTCATCGGCGCACCGAAGTGCAGGACATGGCGCACCCCGTCCTCTTCCAGCACGGCGCCCGTCATCAGCACCGTCCCCGCCGCCGCGCCGGAGGTGAAGATCTTCCGCCCCGAGACGCGGTAGCCCCCCTCGACCCGTCGCGCCACGCCCGAGCCGTTGATCCAGTCGGACCCGCCGCTGGACAGAAGCACGATGCGCTCGGCCGCCACGCGCCGCAACAGCGGCTCCACCGCGGCCACCTTCTGGTGCTGCCAGCGCCAGGCCGGGATCGCCACCTGGTGCGTGTGCATGGCAAAGGCCAGCGCTGTCGATCCGCAGGCCCGCCCCAGCACCCGCAGCATCGCCGCAAGCTCGCGCACATCCGCACCGCCGCCGCCCAGCTCTCGCGGCACACCCGCCTCGACCAGCCCCGCTTCCTTCAAGAGCGCATAGTTCTCCATGACAAAGCGGTCCTCGGCATCCGCCCGCTCGGCCCCCGCGGCAATCCTTTCCGACAAACCCTCGGCAATCGTCACGGCGTCCCGGGTCTCGGCCCGGATCTCTGCTGTCAAAGTCATCGTGGCACTCCTTTTCGCCGAATGCCCCATCGTCCTCCCTTGGGCCGCCGCCTGCCAGTCCACGAACTGTACTAGGGGGTTTGACCGGGGGGTGTTAACCTTCTCCATCTCCAGGAGGTCCGCCATGACCGAGACCGCAAGCTACGGCCAGTTCTGCCCCGTCTCGATGGCCGCCGAGATCCTCTGCGCGCGCTGGACCGTCGTCCTTCTGCGCGAGATGCTCTGCGGCTCCAGCCGGTTCAATGACCTCCGCCGCGGCCTGCCGCGCATGTCGCCCACGCTTCTGTCGAAGCGGCTGAAAGAGCTGGAGCTGGCGGGCGTGATCCGCAGCGTCCCCACGCCGTCGGGGATCTCGGAATACCGCCTGACCGAGGCGGGCGAAGAGCTCCGCCCGATCATCATCGGCATCGGCTCCTGGGGCCAGCGCTGGGTGGAGTCGCGCCTGTCGCTGCGCAATCTCGACCCGACCCTGCTGATGTGGGACATGCGGCGCAACCTCAGCACCGACCCCCTGCCGCCGCGCCGCTGCACGATACAGTTTCTGTATCCCGAGCTTGCACCGACCCATCGCAACTACTGGCTGGTGGTCGAATCGGGCAACGTCGACCTTTGCCAGACCGACCCCGGGTTCGAGGTCGACCTCCTCGTCACAAGCTCGCTGCGCACCATGACCTCGATCTGGATGGGCCTCTCCCGGCTCGATGCCGAGGTGCGGGCCGGCCATGTCCAGATCGACGGCGACCCCGCCATCGGCCGCGCGATGCAGCAGTGGCTGAAGCTCAGCGTCTTCGCCCAGGTCGAACGCCGCGTTGCCTGACAGGCGCAAGGGAAGGGGTCAACACCACCCCTGACGCAAGATCGGAAACCTTTGCTTTCGTTATGGGCCTGTCGCGGCTCGAGGCCGTGGTGCGGGAAGGCAATGTCCAGCTTGACGGTCGAACGCCGCGTCGGCTGAACGGGCCGGAGTGAAGGGTTAACCCAACCCTAACGCAAGATCACAACCCTTTGATTTCGCTATCATCCCGGCGTTTGTCCACCGTGGGCACCTCACACGACCTCCCCCCGGTCCAGCCGTCCCAGCACCCCTTCCGCCCCCGCCAGCACCGCCTCCCGATGCCCCGCATCCATCCCGTCCCAGACCCGGTACATCTGCGCCATCCTGGGGTTGCCCCTGAACCGCTCCCGATGCCGGTCCAGGAAGTGCCAGTAAAGCAGGTTGAACGGGCAGGCCCTGTCGCCCACCTTCTCCTTCACCCGATACCGGCACCCCCCGCAGTAGTCCGACATCCGGTCGATGTAGGCCCCGGACGACACGTAAGGCTTCGACCCCAGCAGCCCCCCATCCGCGAACTGGCTCATCCCGATCGTGTTCGGCGCCTCCACCCATTCGAAGGCATCCACATAGACCGACAGGTACCACTCATGCACCTCCGCCGGGTCCACGCCCGCGAGCAGGGCGAAGTTCCCCGTCACCATCAGCCGCTGGATGTGGTGGGCATAGGCCAGGTCCCGCGTCTGCCCGACAGCCGCCTTCATGCAGGCCATCCCGGTTTCGGCACCCCAGTAGACCCCCGGCAGCTTCCGCGCATGCCCCAGCGCGTTCCCCTCCAGATAGGCGGGCCCCTTCAGCGCCCAGATCCCCCGCACGTACTCCCGCCAGCCGATCACCTGCCGGATGAACCCCTCCGCCGCCTGGATCGGCACACGGCCCTCCTTCCAAGCCGCCTCCACCGCAAGACAAACCTCCATCGGCCCCAGAAGCCCGATGTTCATGTAGGGCGAGATCACCGCATGGCTGAGATAAGCCTCCCCCTCCAGCATCGCATCCTGCTCCTCGCCGAACCGAGGCAGCCGCTCCTCGACGAACTCCCGCAGAGCCTCCAGAGCCCCCGGCCGATCCGTCGCCCAGCGGAACGGCCGCAGCCGCCCGAAATGGGCAAACCGAGCCTCCACCAGCGCCAGCACCTCTTCCACCACCGCATCCGGCGCGAAGTCCCGCGGCCTAGGCCGCAGCAGGTCCGCCTTCGCCGGCTTCCGGTTGTCGTGGTCAAAGTTCCACTGCCCGCCCGCCGGCTGGTCTCCCTCCATCAGCAGTCCGGTATTCCGCCGCATCTCGCGGTAGAACCACTCCATCCGCAGCTGCTTGCGGCCCTCGGCCCAACCCGCGAAGTCGGCTTCCGAGCAGATGAACCTGTCATCCTCCAGCACCCGCACCGGAACCGGCAACTCCTCCAGATCCCGTAGCAACCGCCACTCCCCCGGCTTCGTCGCAAATACCTCTGACGCCCCAAACTGCCCCGCCCGCCGCAGCAGTTCCCCCGAGATCGTCTGGGAATTCTCCGGATCATCCAGCTTGGAATAGGCGACCCGCCACCCTTCCGCCTCCAGCCCGCGGGCAAACTTCCGCATCGCGGAAAGGACCAGCGCGATCTTCTGCGGATGGTGGGGCACGCTCTCGCCCTCGCCCATCACCTCCGCCATCACCACGACGTCCCGTCCCTTGACCGCTGCCTTCAAGGCCGCCACCGAAGGCGTCAGCTGGTCCCCCAGAACCAGAACCAGCCTCACCAAGGCACCACCTCGCCCTTCCAGTCGTAGAACCCTCCCGACTGATCCGGCCCCAACCCCTCCAGCACCCGCAGCAAATTCCCCGCCGCCACCGCCGGCGCGACCGAGGGATGCCCCGCCCGCAAGCTGGGAGCCAACCCCGTCTCCACTGTCCCCGGATGCAGGCTGACAAAGACCGACAACGGATGCGTCCGCTTCGCCTCGATTGAAGCCGTCCGCACCAGCTGATTAAGCGCCGCCTTCGCCGCGCGATAACCATACCAGCCGCCCAGCGCGTTATCCCCGATCGACCCCACCCGCGCCGACAGCACTGCGACCTTCGACACCCGGTCCCGCGGCATCAAACGCAGCGCATGCTTCATCACCAGTGCCGGACCCACAGCATTCACCGCGAACTGCGCCGCTAGCCCCTCCGCTGTCACCGCCCGCAGCGTCTTTTCCGGCCCGACACCCCCGATAACCAAAGCGCCCGTTGCCACCACCACCAGATCGAACCCCGGCTCCAGTCCCGCGAAGGCCGCCGCAACCGACGCCTCGTCCTTCACGTCCAGACCATCCCTCGACCGCGACAGCCCGACAACTTCCGCGCCCCGCCCGCGCAACTCCGCCAGAAGCGCCGCGCCGATCCCGCCCGACGCCCCCACCACCAATGCCCGCATCTCGCCTCCAAAGCCTGCCGCTTCAAATAGCGCCCCACGGCCCTGCGGCCACTTTCATGCTGGCCCAAATATCCCCGCCCGAGGGCCCGACTCCTCCCCCGCCACCGCGGCCAGGCACCGCGACAGCGCTGTCGTGGGGGTTCGATGCCCCCCGCGACGGCTCCCCCGTTCAATACAGGGTTAAGCCCACCCTAAGGCGAACCGCCAACCCGTTGATTTCCCAGAAGCCCGCAGACCCGTCCCGCGTGGACAGCCGCTCAGACGACGATCTCGCGAGGCACGATGAAATCCACCGTCACGCCGGAGCTGAAGGTGACGTCGGCCCAGTCCGAGACATCAAAATCCGCCACTAGGGTCGCCCCCGTCGGATACCGCCCGAACTCCGGGTTCGACGGCGGATGCGCGACCAGCCGGGCCGCGAACTCGGCTATGCCGGGGTTGTGCCCGATCATCATCACCACGTCCGCCTTCGCATGCCGCAGCACCGCCATCATCACATCCGGCCCGGCGTGATACAAAGCCGGCTTCAGCTCCAGCACCGGAGCACCCGGCAGCGCAGGCGCGATCCCCGAGAAGGTCTTCCGCGTCCGGACCGCATCGGAACACAGCACCTCGCCCGGCACGTAATCCCGGCTCGCCAGCCACTGCCCCAGGTCCGCCGCGGCCGCCTTGCCGCGTTCGTTCAGGGGCCGGTCGTGATCGGGGGTCAGCGGGTCGTCCCAAGAGGATTTCGCGTGCCGCGTCAGGATCAACCGCTTCATCTGTGGAACTGCCCCATGTGGTAGGCCGACTGTTCGGGCAGTCTTGCATAGCTTTGCGACACCGGGCAAGCGCGGCGCACAAGACAGCCTCCGCCCAGACACTCGGCGCCCTCCGGCCGGTCCAGCCAGGCGTGGCAGGCCGACAGGTCATACCCCGCCCCGGTCAGCGCCCCCGCCGGGCACGCCGTGAGGCAGGGGGCCGCACAGGTCTCGCAGGGCTTCGCCACCGGGGGCGGGACTTCCACTGCCTCCCGCAAGGCCAGCGCGCCACGAAAGCTGACCATCAGGCCTTGCCCAGAGTGCACCAGAAGCCGCACCGGGCTTTCCCAGACCCGCCCCGTCCGCAAGGCCCACTGGTAGAACGGATGATAGGGCGGCCCCCCGAAGGGAAACAGCGCCTTTGCCCCCAGGTCGCAGGCGATCCGCCCGATCACCCGCCGCGACCAGCGGTCCACCGGGTCCGGCCCGGCCCACTCCGGCTGCGCCTGCAGATGCGCCCAGAACCCCGGTTCCTTTGGCCCGAGCAGCAGCAAAGTCCGCGTCCCCGCCGGAAACCCTGCCTCGCCATCGGCCACGGAAAACCCGCCCAGCACCTCCAGCCGCTCGGCATCCAGCAGCGCCTCTAGCGCCGGAAGGGCAATCCCAGGCTCCATCCCAGCCGCGCCGGTCTCTCGTCCTGCCATTCCAGCCCCACCACCATGCCGACATGCCCCGCCTTCGGTTCTGGCACATAAGTCCCGAAGAGCCTGTCCCAAACCGACAGGGCAAAGCCGTAATTGCTGTCATGCTCCTCGCGGTGCACCGAGTGATGCACCCGGTGCATGTCCGGTGTCACCAGCACCAGCCGCAGAACCCGGTCCAACGGTCCCGGCAATGAGAGGTTCGAGTGGTTGAAAAGCGCCGTCCCGCTGAGCAGGATCTCGAACACCAGCACCGCCAGCGCCGACGGCCCGAGGAGATAGACCAGACCGATCTTCAGCCCCATCGAGGCCAGGATCTCCACCGGATGAAACCGGTACCCCGTGGTCACATCCATGTCGCGGTCGGCATGGTGGACCCGGTGAAAACGCCAGAAGAACGGCACCTTGTGCGTCACCAGATGCTGTGCCCAGATCGCGAGGTCAAGGATCAGGACGGCCAGCACCAGCTCCAGCCAGCCCGGCCAGTCCAGCCGGTTGAACAGTCCCCAGCCCTGCGCCTGTGCGTCCATCGCGGCCCCGATGGCCAGCAGCGGCAGCACCACCGCCAGCCCCCGCAGCGCCACGGTGTTCAGCATGGTGATCGCCAGGTTGGTCGGCCATCGCCGCCCCCGCGTCAGGCTGCGCTCACGGCGAGGTACCAGCGCCTCCAGCCCCGCGAACAGTGCAAAGAGGCCAAGGAACACGCCGCCGCGCCAGAGGATTTCCTGCTCCATCCGCCCACCCTACACCCGATTCGCAGCGAAAGGTTAACAGGACGCCATGCTCGTTGGCGCCCGACGCGATGCCCGACAGATGCCAGACAGGAAGCCGACGGATGGCCGACCAGGAAAATCCTTCGGTTTCAGCGGATTAATTCACCGAACGCTCAGCGCCGGACATGCGGCTTCACCCGCGGCTCCGTGCTTCGGATCTGGCTCCCGGCGCCGTGGTCGGTGAAGAGCTCCAACAGGCAGGCATTCGGCACCTTCCCGTCCAGGATCGTCACCGCCCGCGTCCCCTGCTCGATTGCCATCAGCGCGGTCTCGGTCTTAGGGATCATGCCCCCCGAGATCACGCCTTCCTCCGTCATCTTCCGGATCTCGTCCGGAGTGATCTGGGTCATGACCTTGCCCGAGGCATCCTTCACCCCCGGCACGTCCGTGAGGAGCAACAGACGGTCCGCCTTCAAGGCCCCCGCTATGGCGCCAGCCGCCGTATCGCCGTTCACGTTGAAGGTCTCGTTGTCCTTCATCCCCGTCGCCACAGGGGCCACCACCGGAATGATCCCGGCGTTGTAGAGGTCGCGCAGCACCTGGACGTTCATCTCCACCGGGCGGCCGACATAGCCCAGTTCCGGGTCGTCGGCCTCGCAGACCATGAGGTCGTCGTCCTTGCCGGAAATCCCCACGGCGCGGCCACCCGCATCCATGATCGCCTGCACGATCCGCTTGTTCACCAAGCCCGACAGGATCATCTCCACGACCTGCACGGTGGCCTTGTCCGTCACCCGCTTGCCGCGGACGAACTCGGACTTGATGCCAAGCTTATCAAGCATTTCGTTGATCATCGGCCCGCCGCCGTGGACGACCACGGGATGCACGCCCACCTGCTTCATCAACACGATGTCGCGGGCAAACTCGGCCATCGCCGCATCGTCGCCCATCGCATTGCCGCCGAACTTGACCACCACCACTGCGCCCTCGAAACGCTGGAGGTAAGGGAGCGCCTCGGACAGCATCTTCGCGGTAGTCTTCGCATCCTCGGCGGTCAGGGTCTGCTGCTTCATCGGGGCCTCCATGCTTTCGCGCCGCATAAGCCTTTTCCGCCCCCCCGCCAAGACCATTTGGCCAAGCCTTGCCTTCCCCGCCGGGAAGCGTAGCCTTCCGCGCCAAAGGAGCACCTCATGTCCGAACAGAAAACCCTTGTCCTGACAGGCGCAAGCCGCGGGATCGGCCATGCCACCGTCAAGCGGTTTTCGGCCGAGGGTTGGCGGGTCCTGACCTGTTCCCGCCAACCCTTCGACTCCCGCTGCCCGTGGCCGGGGGGCGAGGAGAACCATATCGAAATCGACCTCGCCGACCCGAACAAGACCATCGCAGCGATCGAGACCATCAAGGCCAAGGTCGGGGGTCGCATCCATGCCCTTGTGAACAATGCCGGAATCAGCCCGAAAGGTCCCGGCGGGGCGCGGCTGAACACGATGACCACCGACCTGCGGACCTGGGGACACGTGTTCCATGTGAACTTTTTCGCCCCCGTGATTCTTGCCCGGGGCCTCAAGGACGAGTTGACCGCCACAAAGGGCTCCATCGTCAACGTGACTTCCATCGCCGGGGTCCGGGTGCACCCGTTCGCGGGGGCCGCCTATGCCACGTCAAAGGCCGCCCTGGCCGCCTTGACCCGGGAAATGGCCCATGATTTCGGACCCTTGGGCGTTCGCGTCAACGCCATCGCGCCCGGGGAAGTGGAAACCGCGATACTATCTCCCGGCACCGACAAGATCGTCGAGAAGCTGCCGATGCAGCGACTAGGGCAGCCGAAGGAAGTCGCCGACGTGATCTGGTTCCTCTGCTCCGACCAGTCCAGCTACATCTCGGGCGCCGAGATCGAGGTCAACGGCGCCCAGCACGTCTAGACCTTCATCGACTTCGGCTTCATGTGCAGGTTGCCGTTGCCGTCGACAAAGCGCGTCGGCAGCGCGGCGCGGTCGATCTCTCCGCGGATCGTCATATAGACATCCTGCAGGACCCTGCTCGAGTAGAAGTAGAAGGCGTGGTCGGAATTCGGCACGTTCGCAAAGTCTTCGCGGTCCTCGTCGTAATGGATGCCCACGTCGACGTTCACCGCCTTTGCCGGCGCATTGCCGGGCAGCCCGACGCGCCCCACGCGCGGCGAAACCCCAAGCCGCTTGGCGTTCGAAATCGACAATGCAGCGTCGTAGGGGTTGGAGTAGTTCGTCAGCCGGATGCAATGGCGGTAAAGCGAAGCACTGACCTCGGACGTCCCCATCGAATTCGAGGACACATCGCCACCGGCCAGCATGACCTGGCTCAGCGTCCAACCTTGCTGGACCAGGGCCGGTCGGTCGTCGGCATCGTCGAACGCCTCGCGCAGGACAAAGGCTCCCATCGAATGGGCGAAGACATGGGTGCTGATCATGCAGTCCGTCGACTGGATGCGCCCGAAGGTCGTCACCGCATCCGTCACGAGGCGCAGGGCCGTGATCCGCGCGTCCACCCGGTCTTCCAGGTAGTTGAGCGCGGTGTCGCCGCAGGGCCAGTCGAAGCTTACCACCGCGCCCGCGTAGCCGAAGCCTTCCAGTGCCTTGCGGATAAGCCGGTGACGGGTCAGCACGGCCTCGGTCGCATTGTTGTAGCCGTGGATGTAGATGAGCACATCGCCCACGGGCTTTCCCGTCACACTCGTGCCCGTTTTGGCGATCTCGATCACCTTCTTGAACCAATCTGGGCGCGAGATCGCCATGTCGGGGGTATGGTTCGTGGCGGCGGGCGGGACTTCAAGAAACTTGGTCTGCCCGGGGTTCGAGCCGAACTTGCCCTGCGCTGTGTTGCGGGCGCTGAAGATGTAATCCATCGCGGTCTCCATGACAAAATGTCTCTCAAATGCAGACACCCTACCATCGGCCCACGCGTTTTCCAAAGCCTTTGCCTAGGCCCGTCGCTCTGGCATAAGGGCGCATTCGAAGGGGCCGGCCATGCTTGACGATACCGACGACGACATACACCCGCTCTTCCACGGCGCGCCGAAGGGGCTGGAGTTCCGCAAGTTGCGGAAACGCCTGGTGCAACAGGTGCGCGAGGCGATCGACACCTACGGAATGGCGCGCGCGGGCGACCGGTGGCTGGTGTGCCTCTCTGGCGGCAAGGACAGCTACACCCTCCTCGCCATCCTGACCGAACTGAAATGGCGGGGTCTGTTGCCGGTGGACCTGCTGGCCTGCAACCTCGACCAGGGCCAGCCCAATTTCCCGGCGACCGTGCTGCCCGATTTCCTGACGAAGATGGGCGTCCCGCATCGGATCGATTACCAGGACACCTATTCGGTGGTCATCGACAAGATCAAGCCGGGCGGCACCATGTGCTCGCTCTGCTCCCGCCTGCGACGCGGGAACCTCTACCGTATCGCGCGCGAAGAGGGCTGCACGACCGTCGTGCTTGGCCACCACCGCGACGATATCCTCGAGACCTTCTTCATGAACCTGTTCCACGGCGGCCGCCTGGCCTCGATGCCGCCGCGCCTCCTGAACGAGGATGGCGACCTCTTCGTTGCCCGCCCATTGGCATTCGTGTCCGAGGAAGATTGCGGCAAGTTCGCTGCGGCGATGAACTACCCGATCATTCCGTGCGACCTTTGCGGCAGCCAGGAGGGCCTCCAGCGGGCGCAGGTCAAGAAGCTTCTCGACGAATGGGAGGCGCGGACTCCGGGACGCCGGCAGGTGATGTTCCGCTCGCTCATGAACGTCCGGCCCTCGCATCTGGCGGACCCGTCGCTGTTCGACTTTGCTGGGCTTGCTGCCGCTCTGGCAGATACGGAAAATTCTTCGCAACTTTCGGGTGAGCGTTAAGGAACCGATCATGAACATCCAGCTAGCCTGATCCCCGGGCCGCGGGTTACCGCCCGCTGACAGAAGGGACGGCTGCCATGATGTTTGCTCTTCCAGGGGGAACCGACAGACTTTGGCAGCTTGTCGCGCTCTTGCCGGTTCTGGCCTTGGCGACCTACTGGGTGTGGGGGGAACTGGCACTGGTCGGACTGGCGGCGGCCCTGCCACCGGCGGTGCTGGCCTATGGACTTTTCCTGCGCCGGACAGCGCCGCTTTCGGTCTCGGACCAGGTGACCCAGCGCCTGGACAGGACGTTGTCCGAAACGATCGCAAAGGGTGGCGCAACCGGGTGCCTCGTGATCCAGTTCGACAATCCCGCGCATCTTGCGGACCGCGTGGGCCGAACCCGCCAGTGTGAGGTTCTTGCCGCCTCCATCGCCCGCCTGCGCGGGGCGCTTCGCCCCGGTGACATGCTTTATCCCATGGAAGACGGCAGTCTCGCCGTGGCCCTTGGCGCGACGCCGCGCCTAGACGCCGAGATCATGGTGCGCATCGCGGCGCGACTGCAACTGGTCGCGCAGCAGCCGTTCTCGCTGGCGGACGGACCGACGCAGCTCACCTGTTCCATCGGCTTTTGCCATGCGCATCAGCTGCGCCAACCGGACGGGCGGGCGCTTCTGGACGCGGCACAGGTCGCCGCCGAGGAAGCCGCGCGCCACCTGCCCGGCGCGATCCGGGGCTACTCGGATGAACTTGCGCGCGCCCGGGCCGACCGTGACGCCTTGCGTGCCGGCTTCTCGCAGGCGGTGGACCGGGGCGAAATACAGGCCTGGTTCCAGCCGCAGCTTTCCACCGACAGCGGAGAGGTTTCGGGAATGGAGGCTCTGGTCCGCTGGCAGCATCCGGAACGTGGCCTCCTGGCACCCGGCAGTTTCCTTCCCGCCATCGAAGGTTCCGACCTGATGGAGCTTCTTGGCCAGACCATGCTGGCGCAGTCCTGCGCGACGCTGAACGAACTCGACCGCCGGGGCGTTCGCGTGCCGACCGTCGCAATCAACCTCTCGGCGCAGGAACTGCGCGACCCGCACTTGCCCGACCGCCTGCGCTGGACGCTTGACCGCTTCAATCTCGCGCCATCGCGGCTGACGGTCGAAGTTCTGGAATCGGTGGTCGCCGGCGATGGCGACGAGGTTATTGCAGCCAACATCGGCCGAATCGCCGCGATGGGCTGCGGGGTGGACCTTGACGACTTCGGCACCGGCAATGCCTCGATCACCGCGATCCGTCGCTTTGCCCTGAACCGGCTGAAGATCGACCGAAGCTTCGTAAGCTCGGTCGACGTCAACCGCGACCAGGAAAAGCTGGTCACCGCCATCCTGTCGCTGGCCGAACGGCTGGGGTTGGAAACCCTGGCCGAGGGGGTCGAGACCCCTGCCGAACATGCGCTCCTCGCACAACTGGGCTGCGGGCATGTGCAGGGTTATGTGGTGGCCAAACCCATGCCGGTCGGGGATCTCGCGCGCTGGCTGACGGCCCACCGTGACCGCCAGCGTGCGGCAATCCGCATCGGAGTGAAGGCCAAATAGCGGGGTGCGACCTCGCCGGCGGACGCAGCGCCCCGCGTACCGCCGGCTGCGCGCTGAAAAGCGGGCCGTGGGTGGCCGGGAATTGATCAGGACACCCGGCTGGAAAGGGCGAAACTGCTTGACCTTTGCCCGCCCCTGTCGTTGAAGCACCGCGGATCGATCTGCAAGGTGGTTGCGGCATGGAAGAGCAGAACAACAAGAACCTCATCCTCGCGATGGTTCTTAGCGCGGCAGTCATGCTCGTTTGGTTCATCTTCTTTCCGCCGCCGGAACCGCCGGTTGAGACTGCGACCACCCAGACCGGCACCGAGACCGTGGCGACCGCACCCGCAGAATCGACCACCCCCCAGGCTCAGCCCGAGGCGACCCCGGTGCCCGAGGCCCCGCGACTGGCAATCGATACGCCCAAGCTTGCGGGCTCGCTTTCCCTGCGCGGCGGCCGGATCGACGACCTTTCGCTCAAGAACTACCGCGAGGAACTGGCGCCGGACTCGCCCACCGTGCGCCTCTTGTCGCCGGTTGGCGATGAGCTGTCCTACTACTCCGTTTTCGGCTGGCTTCCCGGGACCGGGCTTGAGGCCACCGATGTTCCCGACGCGAACACCGCCTGGACCGCAGATGCGGGCGCAACCCTCGCCCCCGGGAAGCCGGTCACGCTCCGCTGGGAAAATACCAAGGGCATCACGTTCCTGCGCGAGATTTCGGTCGACGAGGACTTCATGTTCACCGTCACCGACACCGTGCAGAACGGCTCGGGCGCGGCCGTTGCCCTGCAGCCTTACGGGATCGTCGCGCGTCACGGCCTGCCGAAGCTTCAGAACATCTTCGTCGTCCACGAGGGCGCGATCCAGCGGATCGACGGCGAACTGACCGAGACCGACTACGTAGACATCACCGAGCTTGAGGTGGACACCCGCGAAGGGCTTCCGGCCGAAGTCACCGAAGCCGCGACCGACGGCTGGATCGGCTTCACCGACCATTACTGGATGACGACCCTCGTCCCGGAACAAGGCAAACCATTCAAGTCGGTGCTGAAATACGTGCCCACCGCTGGCATCTATCAGGCTGAAGTGCGCCAGCCCGTCGTTTCGGTCGATCCGGGCGCGACCGCCACCTCGACCATCCGCTTCTTCGCCGGGGCCAAGGAATGGGCCACGATCCGCAGCTACGAGAACGAGGGCGGCATTGCCGGATTCCTCGATTCCATCGACTGGGGCTGGTTCTACTTCCTGACGAAGCCGATCTTCGCAGTGCTCCACTGGCTGAACCTGATGATCGGCAACATGGGCATCGCGATCATCGCCCTCACGTTCATCCTCAAGTTCCTCGTATTGCCGCTGGCCTACAAATCCTACGTCTCGATGGCTCGGATGAAAGAGCTTCAGCCCGAGATGGAGGCACTGAAGGAGCGCGCAGGCGACGACCGCCAGAAGCTGCAGCGCGAGATGATGCAGCTTTACAAGGACAAGAAGGTGAACCCCGCCGCGGGTTGCCTGCCGATCCTGATCCAGATCCCGATCTTCTTCGCGCTCTACAAGGTGATCTTCGTCACCATCGAACTGCGCCACGCACCGTTCTTCGGCTGGCTCGCGGACCTTTCGGCGCCCGACCCATCGTCGCTTTACAACTTCTTCGGCCTCCTGCCCTGGGACGCGCCGGCAACGGGGTCGATCCTCCATCTGATCTTCATCGGCATCCTGCCTATCCTTCTCGGCGTCACCATGTGGCTGCAGCAGAAGCTCAACCCGGCGCCGACCGACCCGGTACAGGCCTCGATCTTCGCCTGGATGCCGTGGGTGTTCATGTTCATGCTGGGCGGCTTTGCCAGCGGCCTCGTGATCTACTGGATCACCAACAACACGATCACCTTCATCCAGCAGTACCTGATCATGTGGAGCCACGGGAAGCGGCCGGACATATTCGGCAACATCCGGGAGGCCAAGGCGGCCCGCGTCGCGGCCAAGACCAACGCCAAACCGCCTGCCCCGCAGACGCCTGCTCCCAAGAAGGGCAAGAAGTGACGGTCGTCCCGGCCGGGGGTCGCATCGCGCAACTGATGCGCCACCCGATCAAGTCCGCCGGGTATGAACAGGTGGCCGAGGCCGTCCTGACCGAAGGTGCGGCCTTTCCCTTTGACCGCATATGGGCCGTGGCCCATGCCGCCGCCCGCCTGACCGATCCGCCGACCTGGGCCCCAAAACTGCAGTTCCTGCGCGGCTGGGGGTCGGCGGACCTGATGGCCGTGTCCTGCCGGTCGGATACCGGGGCGGGCGCTGTCACGCTCAGCCACCCTCGCCGCCCGACCGAGACGTTCCGGCCCGACGAGCCTGCCGATGCCTTGCGGCTGATCGCCTGGCTGCGCCCGCTCTGGCCCGAGAACCGGCCCGAACCGGCGCGATTGGTTCGCGTGCCGGGTCAGGCGCTGACCGACCAGGACCAGCCGCTCATCTCGGTCAACTCGGTGTCGTCGCTGGCCGACCTCTCCCGGCGGATGGGACAGGAGCTGTCGCCCCACCGCTTCCGCGGCAACATCTGGGTGGAAGGTTTGCCCCCGATGGCCGAACTGGACCTCATCGGGCAGGAGATCACTCTGGGCGAGGCCCGGCTGAAGGTCGAAGAGCCGATCGGTCGTTGCCGCGCCACGGGGGCGAACCCGGAGACCGGAAAGCAGGACGCCGACACGATGGGTGCGCTTGAGGACCAGTATGGACACACGGATTTCGGCGTCTTCGCCCGGGTGACCCGCGGCGGCCGGATCGCCGTGGGAGACGAGGTGCGCTGATGGCCATGACCTTCACCCTTACGCCCGAACCCGAAGACGAAGCGCGTGAGGCAGGCCGCCTTCTGTTCGCCGGACCCGTTACCTTCGTGAAGGGCGTGGTCGCCATGTCCGGCCTGCCCCCCGCCGACCGGCTGGAGGTCTGCTTCGCCGGCCGCTCGAACGTGGGAAAGTCCAGCCTGATCAATGCTCTCACGGGTCGCAAGACGCTTGCCCGTGCCTCGAACACGCCGGGACGGACGCAGGAGATCAACTACTTCGCGCTAGGTGAAGAACGCTATCTCGTCGACCTGCCGGGCTATGGCTATGCCGAGGCGCCCGTGGCCATCGTGGCCAAGTGGCAGGCGCTTCTGAAGCAATACCTTTCCGGTCGCGTCACCCTGCGCCGCGCCTTCGTGCTGATCGATGCGCGCCATGGGGTAAAGGCGGTCGATGAAGAGATCCTTACGCTTCTCGACCGGTCGGCGGTGACCTTCCAGGCCGTGCTGACCAAGGTCGACAAGATCAACCGCACCGAACGGGCCGCAGTGATCGAACAGGTGAAGGGCGCACTCGGGAAACACCCGGCGGCCTATCCCGAGATCGTGGTCACCAGTTCCGAAAAGGGCGAAGGGATCGAAACCCTTCGCGCGCTGATCGCGACGATGGAGTGACTTCAGCGGCCCGCGTCGTGGTCGGGGTCCGCCCCCGGCACGGGATCATAGCCGTGTCCGCCCCAGGGGTGGCAGCGGCAGATGCGGTGCGCGGCGAGATAGCTGCCTTTCAGTGCCCCGTGGCGCTCCAAGGCTTCCAGCGCATAGGCGGAACAGGTGGGCTGAAAGCGGCAGCCGTGACCGACCCAGGGCGACAGGAGCAGCCGATAGGCGCGGACCGGCAGTGCCACGATCTGCGCCAGCGGGCTCATGGCCGGACCCGGTGGACGCTGCGCAGGGCCTGCTCCAGATCGGTGCGAAGCTCGGCATAAGGCCGGGTGACGGTCGCCTCGGGCCGGGCGACCAGGACATAGTCCCACCCGGGCCGGGCAAGACCGGTCAGGACCTCGCGCGCCAAGGCCCGAAGCCGGCGCTTGGCGCGGTTTCTCAGGACGGAGTTGCCGATCTTCTTCGACGCGGTGAACCCGACGCGGAACTCCAGCGTGCCGTCGGCCCTGTCCCGGGCCTGCAGCAGGAAGCCGCCAGTCCCCTGCCGCCTCGCCGAGGCTGCCTTCAGAAAGTCCGATCGCTTCTGCAGCACGCAAAGCGAAACCGCCGGAGAGCCAGGGGGCGCTTCGGCGGCAATGCCTTGGCCCTGGGTCTCCGGCGGTGTCATTCGCAAACCGACGCCCCTTGGGGCGCTAGATCAGGCGGTCAGCTTGTGACGGCCCTTGGCGCGGCGGGCAGCCAGGACCAGACGGCCGTTCTTGGTGGCCATGCGCGCACGGAAGCCGTGGCGGCGCTTGCGAACCAGGTTCGACGGTTGAAAGGTGCGCTTCATCGCGGCTCTCCATTAGACTTGACCCGAACCCCATGCGGATTCGAGGGCCCGTAACTTGAAGCCCGTCCTTTACGGGCGGTTTTGGTCCAAGTCAACGCAGCCGGCACGGATTTCCTGCAACATTTCGCGCGGGCCGACCGGGAAATGTTTCAGTACATGGAAGAACACGGCCTGCCGGATCAAGGCCGCGTGAAACCCCTGTCCCTCTGGGGCGTCCTGCGCCATGTTCGGCACCCATGCAAGGATCCGCCATGCCACCCGCTGCTTCGATTTCTGCCACCAGGATCTGGCTGCGGCGCCTGCCGTTCCTGGTGATTCTGGTGGCGGCCATGATTGGGGCGGTTGCCTTCCGCGACGCGTTGAGCTTCGAAACGCTCGCACGTCACCGCGAAGAGCTTCTGGCCTTCCGCGACGCCCACTACCTCTGGGCGGTCCTGGGCTTTCTGGCAACCTATGTCGCCATCGTTGCGCTGAGCCTGCCGGGGGGCACCGTGGCAACTCTGGCCGGCGGATTTCTCTTCGGGCTCTTTCCCGGCGTGCTTTACAACGTTGCCGCTGCGGGAACCGGGGCCGTCCTGGTGTTCCTCGCCGCGCGCACCGGCTTTGGCGACGCCCTTGCGCGGAAGCTTGACGCTGCCGGAGGAAAGGCCGCGAAGCTGCAGGCGGCCCTGCGCGAGAACGAATGGTCCGTCCTGTTCCTGATGCGCCTTGTGCCCCTGGTGCCCTTCTTCATCGCCAACCTGATCCCGGCTTTCGTCGGCACAGGCCTGACCCGCTTTGCGGTGTCCACCTTCATCGGGATCATCCCTGGCGCCCTCGTCTTCACCTCGGTCGGCTCGGGTCTGGGCGAGGTCTTTGCCCGCGGTGAGGCGCCGGACCTCGGGATCATCTTCACCCCGCCAGTCCTGTTGCCCCTTCTGGGACTTGCCGCGCTCGCGGCGCTGCCGATGGTGATGCGTGCGCTCAAGGGAGGGCGGTGAATGCAGCGGATCGAGACGGACATCTGCGTGATCGGGGCGGGCTCCGGCGGCCTGTCGGTCGCGGCGGGCGCGGTGCAGATGGGCGCGCGGGTCGTGCTGATCGAGGCGGACGAGATGGGGGGCGACTGCCTCAACACCGGCTGCGTGCCCTCGAAGGCGCTGATCGCAGCGGCCAAGGCGGCCGAGGTACAGCGCCGCGGATTCGGCGGGGTTGCCCCGGTTGACCCGCAGGTCGATTTTGCCGCCGTGAAGGGACATGTCGAGGCGGTGATCGAAGAGATCGCCAATGTCGACAGCCAGGAACGGTTCGAGGGCCTGGGCTGCACCGTCCTGCGCGCCTTCGCGCGTTTCACCGGCCCCCGGGAAGTCCAGGCCGGGGACACCATCGTCCGCGCCCGGCGCTTCGTGATCGCCACAGGCTCACGGGCCCTGGTGCCGCCGATTCCGGGGGTCGACAGCGTCCCCTATCTGACCAACGAGACGCTCTTCGACCTCCGCGAACGCCCCGAGCATCTGATCGTCATCGGCGGCGGCCCCATCGGCGTCGAGATGGCCCAGGCGCATTGCCGTCTGGGCTGCCAGGTCACGGTGATCGAGGCGGCACGAGTCCTTGGCCGCGAGGATCCCGAGCTGGCGGCGGTGGTGATCAAGGCGCTTGAAGAGGAAGGAATCGCCTTCGTAGAGGGACAGCCGGTTGTGCGGCTTTCCGGCGGCCCGGGCGCTGTCGAGGTGACGCTTGGCGACGGCAAACAGGTCCGCGGGTCGCACCTTCTGCTTGCGGTTGGCCGCAAGGTCGCGCTGGACGGCCTCAATCTGGACGCCGCGGGGATCGCCCATACCGCAAAAGGCATCACCGTAGACGCGCGCCTTCGGTCGTCGAACCGGCGCGTCTATGCCGTCGGGGACGTGGCCGGGGGCTTGCAGTTCACCCAGGTGGCCGCATGGCACGCCGGGATCGTCATCCGTCAGGCCGTCCTCGGGCTCCCCGCCAAGGCAGACCCCCGCGCCCTGCCGCGCGCCACCTATACCGACCCCGAACTGGCCCACGTGGGTCTTAGCGAGGAAGAGGCCCGCAAGTCGCACGGCGATGCCCTGACGGTGGTGCGGGCCGAGTTCGGCCACAACGACCGCGCGATTGCAGAGGCCAAGGGCAAGGGGCTGATCAAGGTCATGGTGGTCCGCGGCAGCCCGGTCGGTGCCAGCATTGTCGGTCCGCAGGCGGGCGAGTTGATCGGACTTTGGGCGCTGGCGATCTCGGCCAGGCTGAAGATGTCCGCGATTGCCGGGATGGTCGCGCCATATCCGACTCTGGGAGAGGTTTCCAAACGCGCGGCGGGTGCCTATTTTAGCCCGAAGCTGTTTGAAAACCCGGTGTTGAAACGCCTTGTGAGGCTGGTTCAGCGCTGGGTCCCTTGAAACCGGACAAGGAAGGTTCGGGTGGCCGAGAGACGCAAGAGATTTCTCAAGACGCTTTCCGGGCGCTTCCTGATCCTGACCGTCATCTTCGTGATGCTGGCCGAAGTGCTTATCTTCGTCCCCTCCATCGCGCGGTTCCGGGCCGACTTCATGCTGACGCGGCTGAAGCAGGCGCAGATCGCCGCCCTGACCCAGCTTGCCGCCGAGGACATGGTCTCGCCCGAGCTTGAGACCGAGCTTCTGGCCAATGCCGAGGTCTACAACGTCGTCCTGCGCCGGGACGAGGTGCGGCAGCTGGTCCTGTCCTCACCCGTCCCCGGCGAGATCTACGAGACGTTCGACCTCCGGATGGCTGGCCCCGTGGAACTGATCCGCGATGCCTTCCGCGTCCTCTTCGACCCGCAGAACCGGATCATCCGGGTCATCGGCTACCCGGTGCAGGAAGCCGGGACGCTGATCGAAGTGACGATGGAGACACGGCCCCTGCGCGAGGCGATGCTGGACTACGGCTTGCGCATCCTGATCCTGTCGGCGCTCATTTCCATTGTGACCGCGCTCCTCTTGTTCCTCGCCGTGCAACGCCTTCTGGTCATGCCGATCCGGCGGGTGGTGCACCACATGAAAACCTATGCCGAGGCGCCCGAGGATGCGCGCCGGGTCATCGAGCCGAACGCGGACGTCGAGGAGTTGCGCTCGGCCGAGGAAGCGCTGCAGTCGATGCAGATGCAGCTGACCGGGGCGCTTCGGCAGAAGGAGCGCCTGGCCCAGTTGGGGGGGGCCGTGGCGAAGATCAGCCACGATCTGCGCAACATCCTGACTACGGCACAGCTTTTCGCCGACCGACTGGAAGGCAGCGCCGACCCGGTCGTTGCGCGCTCGGCCCCGAAGCTGATCGGCTCGATCAGCCGGGCGGTGTCGCTTTGTGAATCGACCCTCGCCTTCGGCAAGGCCGAGGAACCGCCGCCGCAGCTTCGCAGGCTGAACCTTGCGCAGCTGGTGGGCGAAGTGGCCGAGGGCGAGGGTCTGGGCGCAGAGTCGCTGATCACCTGCCTGATCGAGGTGCCCACCGGCCTGATCATCCGCGCCGATGGCGAGCAGCTTTTCCGCGTGCTCTCGAACCTCATCCGCAACGCCCGCCAGGCGATCGAACCCTCGGGGCAGCCAGGAACCATCGAGGTTTCGGCCGGAGAGGACGAGAGCGAATGGTGGATCAAGGTCGGCGACACCGGACCCGGCCTGCCTCCGAAGGCGCGCGAGCACCTCTTTGCGGCCTTCCAGGGCGGGGCGCGGAAAGGCGGCACGGGCCTTGGGCTGGCCATCGCGGCCGAACTGGTCCGCGGGCATGGCGGACGGCTGGACCTGGTGCGCAGTGACGCCGAGGGCACCGAGTTCGCCATTCATCTGCCGAAGGAAACTACCGACCCCGCCGCGTGATTTCGCCCTTGCATTGCCCGCCGCACAAGGCTACATCGCCCGGCATTGCGGACCCGTAGCTCAGCTGGATAGAGCATCAGACTACGAATCTGAGGGTCGGGCGTTCGAATCGCTCCGGGTCCGCCATTCTCCCCTGAAAATTAATAAGAAAATGGGCCCGCTCTGCGATTACCCATCATTAGACCCATCGTAGATTTTGCGCTTGAATGCGACTTTTCGCAACTAGCCCAAGGTTCGGCACCCGATGGAATCGACGCACTGACGGCGACGGTTCTGTTGGGGCTTGACTTGTCTTTTGGCATAGAACCTATGTGCCGCGCGGATATCGTCGAGCGAAAGAAACCACTCGTCATCGGTCCGGTTGAATCGTTCGGACGAACACCCGCCCGTTCCGCTCCCGCGGGTCGCATCTACCTTCCAACCACACGCCAGCGGCGGTGCGGCCGGATCTAGACACTTAAGGTCGGTAAGGGCGGAAAGCGGACCTTGATCCTTGCAATCGCGTCGCCAGCCGCGCGCAAAGGCTGTCTTTCGAACGCTAGTCCGGAAGCAAGATCGCATCGCCTGCTGCAAAGCTGATTTCTGCCACACTGCCGAGGGGCGGCGGTGGCTGGTCGGGGCGGTTGAATGTATCCAGCGCAACCACTGTTCCGGCTACGCGCACCCGGACTCGGATCACCGATCCGAGGAAATGGACCTCTTCAATGGTGGCAGGAAGCACAATGGGGCGGCCGTGGTCCCGGCCGAGTCGGATCGCTTCGGGCCGGAGTGCAAGCGCCACCCTGTCGCCCTTGCGCCCCGTGATCGCGCCAGTTGCAAGGGTGACCGTCTGTCCCTCCACGCTCACCAGCCCCTGTTCGGCGTTCTCCACAGTCGCGGTCAGTACATTCAATGTGCCGACAAATCCGGCCACGAAGCGGGTCCGCGGATTGTTGTATATCTCGAAGGGCGCACCGGCCTGCTCGGCTATTCCGCCGTTCATCACCACGATGCGGTCGGAGATTGACATCGCCTCTTCCTGGTCATGCGTCACGAAGATGGTGGTGATGCCCAGCTTGCGCTGGATCTGACGGATCTCGTTGCGCAGTGAGACACGCACCTTTGCATCGAGAGCCGACAATGGCTCGTCCAGCAAAAGAACCCGTGGCTGAGGGGCCAGGGCCCGGGCCAGGGCGACGCGCTGTTGTTGGCCGCCCGACAGCTGGAAGGGGAACCGGCTGGCCAGATCGGGCAAGCCGATCATCTGCAGCATCTCGGTGACGCGCGCGTCACGATCGGGCTTTGGTATGCCCTTGACCCGCAGGCCGAAACCGACGTTGTCGGCGACAGTCATATTGGGAAAGAGGGCATACGCCTGAAACATCATCCCGATGGCGCGCTGATTGGTGCGTTGGGCGGTGACATCCTGACCGTCGATATGGATCGAGCCCGATGTCGGGGTCTCGAAGCCGGCGATCATCCGCAGCACGGTCGTCTTGCCACAGCCCGAGGGGCCAAGGAGGGACACGAACTCCCCCTTGTCGATACCCAGGCTGAAATCCTTGACGACACGATTGGTGCCGAAGACCTTTTCCAGGTTGGACAAATCAAGAAAGGCCATCAGACCTTTGCCCTTTCATGTTTCGAGAAGCGGGTAACCAGCTGGATAAGTCCCATACACCCCCAAGTTATTGCGAAGGCGATCACGGCCAGCGCTGGTGGTTCATAGGCCCTGTTCGCCCCGAGAAGCTGCATGAACGGGCCGAATGCGGGGCGGTTGAGCAGCGCCGCCATGGTGAATTCGCCAATCACGATTGCAAGCGTCAGAAATGCTCCGGATAGCACTGCGACAAGGACATTCGGCAGGATGATCCGTGCCAAGATCGTGATCCAGCCCGCCCCAAGGCTTTGCGCCGCTTCAGTCAAAGTGGCGACATCAATGGTCCTCAGGCCAGTATCCACCGCGCGATACATGTATGGCAGTGCAAGCGTGGCGTAGCCCATGGTCAACAGGACATCGGTGCCCAGGGCGGATCCGGTCAGCGGCAGGACCGAGGACGTGTTGTAAAGCCGGATATAGCCGAAGACGATCACGATGGCCGGGATGACCAGCGGCAACAGGGTTATGAACTCGATGACCGGGCGCGCTTGTGGCAGTTTCAGCCGCACCCAATAAGCGGTGGGCACGACCAGAAGCACGCCAAAGACGATTGTCGCCCCGGCGAGGATCAGCGAATAGCTGAAGGTGTCCCAGAACCGCTGGTCCTCGAACACGCGGCGATAAGCGTCGAAGGAATATTCTCCCCTTCGCATCTTCAGGCTGAACTCGGTCATCCCGGCCAGGGGCAGGGCAAAGAACAGAACGCCCAGCAGAAACGCCGTCCAGGCAAAGACGCGCGTCATTTCAGCCACCTTTCCGAACGGGTTCGCAGAACGATGTAGGTCACGTTGGCCAGCCCGGTGATGACGATCATCCCGAAGGCAAGGGCATACCCGAGGTTCGGGTTGCCCAGCACATCCCCCCTGATCTGCGCGAAAAGCTTGATCGGAACGATGTTGAGTTGAGGGCCGGTCAGGGCAAAGGCGGTAGCGACGGCCCCGAAGGCGTTGGCAAAGAGGAGCGCGAAGGTCCCCAGAAGCGATGGAAAGAGGATCGGAAAGGCAACCATCCGCCAGTATTGCGCGCCAGTTGCGCCCAGGACTTCCGCCGCCTCGCGCCATTCGCGCTTCAAGCCGTCAAGTGCGGGGATGATGATCAGGATCATCAGCGGAATCTGGAAGAAGAGGTAAGTGACCACCAATCCCCAGAAGCTGAGAAGGTTGAACCCCATTGCGCGCAGGTTGATGCCGAATTCGGTCTTGAGCCAAAGTGTGACCAGCCCGGCGGGGCCAAGGGTCGCGATGAACGCAAACGCCAGCGGCACGCCAGCAAAGTTCGATGCCACGCCCGAGAAGGTAAGAAGTGGACTGCGTACACGTTTCGGCAGGCCGCCAAAGACCACGGCAGATGCCATGGCAAAGCCGATGGCGCAGCCCAGAAGCGCGGTGATCAACGACAGCTTGATCGAGGTCCAGTAGGCACTGCGGATCGATTCCGTGTTCAGGTCGACCATATTTTGCAGGGTGAAGCCACCTTCTGGCGACTGGAAAGCACCGACCACGATCTTCATCGTCGGCAGGATCAGGAAAAGCAGCGCAAAGGCCACGAAGGGCAGGATACCCAGCCATTCGGTGGGCAGGCGCCATTTCGGCGGCCGGCGCAGATCTGCTTCGGACATGGCGGGCCCTCGTCTGTCATACTCCCAAGGCGTCTGGCGGCCTTGGTGAGATACCCGCCCCGGATCAAGCCGGGGCGGGCGGTTTTCAGGTCAGGTCACTCGACGTTGGCACCGACGGTCGTGTCCCAACCAGCAGTAACCGCAGCCTTGTTCGCGTCCACCTCTTCCAGAGTCGGGAAATAGGCGGCCTCGTAAGAGGCGGCTGGAGGCAGTGCATCCAGCAGATCTTGCGGAACCTTGCCGGCGGCAACCATCGCGTTGAAGCGCGCGGGGTGGCAGTAGCCCTTCAACCAGCCAAGCTGACCCTCGTCGCTGTAGAGGTATTCCATCCACAGTTTGGCGGCATTGGGCTGCGGCGCATAGGCGCTGATCGCCTGCACATAGACCCCGGCCAGAACGCCCGACTTCGGCACCACAACCTCGACCGGAGGGTTGCCAGCCAGCGTGTCACGAGCTGCCAGGGCGTTGTAGTCCCACATGATGACAATGGGGGTGGTGCCCTGCGCCAACGTGCCGGCCTTGCCGATTACAGGTACGAAATTGCCCGCATCATTCAGTTGCTTGAAGAACTCCAGCCCGGCCTTGCCTGCCTCTTCGCCGGGGGCTGCGCCGGTCGCCATGCCCGCCGCCAGAACGGCAAGGATGGCTTGGTTCGAGGCACGCGGGTCACCTGCCAGGGCGACCTGACCGGCATATTCCGGCTTCAGAAGATCGGCCCAATCCTGCGGGACGTTCTCCACAAGATCCTTGTTCACCAAGAAGGACATCACGCCATAGTAATCGGCGTACCAATGGCCTTCGGCATCCTTGATGTTTTCAGGGATTTCGTCCCAGCTTGCGACCTTGTACGGCTGAGTCAGTCCTTCGGCCTTGGCCGAGGGGCCGAACGCCAGACCCACGTCGATCACGTCAGGCGCCTGCGGGCCTTTGTTGTCCTTGTTCGCCTTGATGGCCTCGATTTCGTCGGCCGAGCCTGCATCCGGGTTCAGCTCGTTCACGGTGATCTCTGGGTACTTTGCCTTGAAGCCGGCGATTACATCGCCGTAGCCACACCAGTCGTGAGGAAGAGCGATGGTGGTCAGCATCCCCTCGGCCTTTGCAGCCGCTTCAATTTCGGAAAGGGACTGTGCAGAAGCCGTCGTCGCCGTCAGCAGAGCCACCAGGCTGGCGGTCCGTCCAAGCGCAGTTCTGATATTCATGTTGGTATCCTCCTTTGTTGATCGGCCTCGTGTAACCCGGGCGCGATACAAGGTTGCGACATCTTGCACTGCGTCGTGCCGCTTGCTTGCTTGACCTTGTTAGGGTGGAGTTCGCTTTTATTCCAGTCCTATCACGGTCGAGACACGGCACTATCAGCCTGGTTGCATCGGCGAACGCCGCCCTCGATTTCGATTTCCCGGAGGATGAGAACTTCGGGCATCTGTGCGCTGAGAGGACGAGTCTGGTGAATGCTACAATCCGATTGAATGACCGCTCATGCTGAAGATCAGTCACCGTTGAGTGGCGGCATTGGGCCGAGAGTGACCTGGAAAACGCGAAGGGCGGAAAGCGGCCCGTCGACCGTGCCAAGGACGTATGCGGCGGCACGTAGGAGCAGACGCTCGTCGCGGTGCGTCCGCTCAGCTCCGGCGGGCATCAACATCCGTATCCAAAGCGCCAAGACAGGTTATGCACTGAGATTGAAGGTGGACCACTCGACCGGGGCAGGCCATGCCCGTCCCACTAGCAAAGATGTTTCCATTGACGCTTGGCGTGGTTAGGTCCTAGCACCTCTAAGGGGCCATTCCCTTTGGCCACGTCACTCGGAAACCGAAGCGGATTTCATTCGGGATGCCGGGATCAAGTTGTCGCGTCCAGGAATAGACGCCAGTTCCAGCATCCGTCTTTTCGCCGTCTGGTGTGGTCGTTTCCTGAAGCAGGTCGACGCGGATACGTTCGTCGTCTGAGACCGGGACCTGGTCCCTGATCGTGATGGGAATGCTGAAGGAATGACCGCTCACAATCGTGGTCAGGTACGTGCGTTCCTCGATGTAGGCCGTCGAGACTAGGCCTGTTTCGCCCGACTTGCGCTGAACCTCGTGCCGCTCGATGGAGACCAAATCGTCCGCACCGAAGCCAAATGTCATCGTCTCGCCCGGTCGGGTAAGTGGCAGGCTCCCTTGGCCGACGAAGACGCCATCCCGGAAGATCATGACCCGTCCGGGTAAGAGGGGCGTATCGACGTTGGCGGCGACTCGCGCACCGAGATAGGCAGTCAAATCAAGCTTCGGAACAGCCGACAGGAACAAGTCCGCCTTACCCTCGCCGCTGCCGATCCGAACAGTCTTGCTTGTGCCGTTCCTTTCGACGGTAACACGGCCAGGAATGGCATAAAGCACGTTGAAGCCGAGGTTGGTGGCCGGGGAGGGCGTAACCCCGATACTGCGAGTGCCACCAGATTTCCCGCCTGCTGCAGTGTCATCGGACTCTTCCTGTGCGACCTCGCTGACGAAGTCCCGTATGCCTTGCGGTTTCAGGCTTGGCACGGAAATCTGAGACGTGCGCTGCGCGGTTGAAAGGATCAACGACACATCTGTCCAGTCTTCGGCCGTTTTCTGAACGACGATGGCGGTACGGACTAGGTCAAGGCGTGCGCCATCGCCCGCCGCCGCGTCGGTTGAAAGCCGCGCCTCGTAGAGGGGCTCCCACGATGCTGAGGTTAGGCGATAAACAATCCGGAACGAGGCCGAGCCGTTCTTGGTAGCCAGCACATGAACCATGGCCAACCATTCGGGAGGAGGAACGGCTGGGCTGGCTGCCAGCTTGCCCTTAAGGTCGGCAATCTGGGCTTCGGCCGTGTCAATCTGCGACTGCGCGTCAAGCATGGTCTTCGAGATCTGCGAAAGTCGGCCATCGACCAGATCCAGCAGCGAAACCAGTGCTTGCGGATCCGGAACCGGCGGAGTGGAATCCGGGCCTACTGGCTGCAGCTTCCGCTCTGCCAGGATCTTGACCAGGCCAAGCGCAAAGGCAGAGTTTTCCTGAACCTTCCGGTAGCGGGCGACATCGGCCTCGAGCGATGCGATCCTGGCTGCGATATCAGCCTTTTGCGCCTCGGTCTCTTTTGTGTCGATCGGGGCCGCTTTCAGATCCAGCGCGCTGATCGAAACGCCATTGGCTGGGTCGCCCTTGATTTGGATGCTATCCGTCTGGATATCATGGGGCAGAAGAACTAGCAGCGTGTGTTCACCCGGCTGCAACGTGACGTTGAAGGTGCGAGTGATCTCGGCCCCGGTCGGGAAGACGGTCACCGCGTCGATCCTGGTCGTCACCGCGATTTCATCCGCCCAGACCGCGGCCCCCGCCAGACTTAACGAGAATATGGCCACCGCCAGAGCCAGACGCGGCATCGATGCGCAAAACCGAATAACGTACATCCTACTTCTCCCGAACCGCATATTGGCCTTCGGGGCCCATGTCGGAGTCTGGCGCCGGCGCGAAAACGAACCGCTGATAGATCCAGCCGATCCCGATCAGGCAGATTCCCAGGCCGAAAAGCGAGGCGACCCGCCACAGTCCCGTAAGCCCCGACATGTCGAAGACGAAGACTTTCACAACGACAACGATCAGCACCGCAAGCGAGGCATATCGCGCATAGGGCCTTCGATAGACAATCCCGCCGATAAGGGTCGCGATGGCCAAAACCAACCATGCGGCCGAATAGGCATAGTCTTCTTGGTTCGACAAGGTTTCGACCACCATCACGCCGCCCTGGAAGGCATGTTTGACCAGCATTGTGACGCCGACGAACAAGAGCAGATAGGCTGCAATCTGCAACGGCGTCCGTAGGTCTGGCCGAGTCCGGCGAGAGATGGGGACAAGCAGGGCCGCGGGGACGACAAAACCGAGCAAGAGTTCGTTGAACACGGGCCAGCCGCGCACGAAACTTCCATCGAGCGCCGGATTGAAGCGGAACGCATGACCGATGAAGAGCATGGCCACGCTGATCGCCACGATGGCATAGGCGGCGTTTTCGGCGCCGGACAGATCCCTGGCCCTACGCAGGGCGAGGAGGGAAGCTCCCATCAGCAGCCAGACCAAGGTCGTTACGTAGAGCTCCAGAAGGCTTTGGTGGAGCGGAACAAGCGTTTCGCCTTGGAATATCTGCTTCATGATCAGCCACGACCCAATGAAAAGCAGCGCATAGCTCGTACTAACCAGAATCCGGGCAGGCGTTTCGTCCGTCATCTGGGGGCTGGTGCCGATCCGATAGAAAAGGGCCGCCGGTACGATGAAGCCCAGCAACAGAGAGTTCAGGATCGGAATGCCGATGACCGCGTCACCAGTTGCCACAGGGTTGAACATCGCCCCATGGCCCGCCACCGCCGCCAGGGCCGAGACCATCAGGACCGCCATTGCCGACATCAACATCGCTGATGACCGGGTGGATTTGATCAGAAGATATGGAATCGAGGCTGGAAGGATCCAGGCCAGGGTGGTGACATAAAGCTCCACCGGCGTCGCATGCAGCGTGGTGATGACCATGCCCTGGAAAAGCACACGGACCTCTTCGGTCACGAAGGCAAAGCCCAGCAGGACCGAAAGGCCGTACAGCGCGGCGTTGACTGAACCGCCGGTCGGCCCTGCATGCCCGTTCCGGGCCCGCAGGCTGCCGGCCATCATCCACAACAGGATTGCCGGTGCCAGCAGCGACAGCATCAGGACGTTGAACAGACCATAGCCCTGGATCAGATCGCCGGTGAAGACCGGGTTGAACAAGACCAGCTGCAGAACCAAGGCCTGAGCACTTCCGGCTGCTGTCAGAAGCCGCGAGCCCCATGTACTGAAGATGCGCGGATAGCGGAGGTTGCGGCGGGCGAGGACCCAGGCCGACGTCAGCCAGGAGATGGTCTGCAGGCTCATCTCGGGCAGGTGATACTCGCCCGAATAGATCTGCCCCGTCATGAAGATACGGATCTCGATCGACACGAACATGATGCCAAGAAGCAAGGCAGCACCTTCCAGCACCGTGACGGTAATGTCGTCCTTGGCGCGCCGGAAAAGGCGGGCCGCAGCGACGAACAGCGCAAGCGGGACGAGATAGCCGTAGGTAACCCATTGATTGCCCAGAGGGTGGAAGATCTCGTAACCGCGCAGGTCAGGGTTCACAGTCAGGCGCAACAGGACGACCAATACGATCAGGTTCACCAGCCGCCGCAGGATTGGAAGATCCACCCGGACGGATACCAAGGCCACGGAAGTGACCAGCGCAGCATAGGCCAGCGTCAGCCATATCCGGTCAAACTGGACGGTGAGTGCGAGGAAGGCTGCGATGACCGCAGCCGCGGCATAGACGCTGTGAAGGTCGGTCCACTGCGGCCTGCTGCGCCTGAGGACGGCGGTCTCAAGTGTGGCGGCGAGCAGAACGGCACAAGAAGCAAGAGTCCAGACCATGTCCCCGCTGTGAGAACGAAACTGCACATAGCCGATCAGGACCAGCAGTAGGGGCGTGGCAGCGCTTGCCACGGCGACCATCATCTTGCTTGTCGCCCGGGACAGGGCGAGGGCGCCGCCGACAAAGGCCACCACGGCGATCAGCGCGGCATGCGTGACGAACTGTCCGTACTTTTCGACGGAATAAAGCGTCGGCGCGGGCCAGCCCAAGGCCCGTTCGAGAATGTTGTCAATCGCGGTCTGATCTACATAGCTCAGCCCAAGCGTGACGACAGACAGGGCCGCCATGGCTGGAAGGCCTGAGGCAAAGCGCGGGACAAACCGTGCAATAGCGGTCGACGCGACTGTGTAGGACAGTATCAGCCAGTGGGATTGCAGGACATAACCCGATTTCAGTGCCATTGCGAAGGCGGTCGCGGCGGCCAGCCCAAGCCCAAGCCAGGCGACAAGATCCGCCACCTTGGCGTTGGTCTTCGCTCGCTGGGCAAGGACAAGTCCGGCCAAGGCTACGACACCATAGGTCGAGCCGATCGGAGCGATATGCTCCGCTGCCAGTCCCTTCGCGATCCACAGAGCCGACCAGCCGGCGATCACCGCAAGTGCCAGTTCAGGCAACCAGAACCAGTGACGGCGATCCGCAACCGCCATAGTGGCCAGCACGATGATGCCGAGATAGCTGAAGAACCCCCAAGGGCTCGGATCAGCTGTCGATACCAGCGCCGGGGTCAGGGCCGCGCCGACAAGGCCCAACATTGCAACAAAACTGCCCTGCACGGTGGATAGCAGGAAGGCTGCCAAGGCGATCACGCCAAGCAGGACGAAGCTCCAGCCAGGCGGGATCAAGTCATAGAATGCATAGGCGAGATAGACGCTTCCAAAAGCTGCGACAAAGCCGGCCGACGTCAGGGCTTGCGGTACATAATCTGCCCTTATGGCAGCAATTGCCCGCTCCAGCGGACGACGACGTACCACTTCGCCGGAGACGATCAGGCTTACGCCGAAAATGACGCCGATCGCGCAGCGGGTTGCGGGTGACAGCCAGCCCTGTTCGGCGATGTAGCGAACAAGAAATACGCCTGCCAGTGCCAAGGCCACGCCGCCCACCCAGACCAGCCAGTTGGTCGAAAGCCTCTGCTCTAGGCTCACTGCGCCAGACGAAGACAGAAGTTTGGCATTGCCCGGTCCCGTCGCAAGACTTGCGTCGGCCGTGGTCCGAGGTTCGGCGCTTGTGTCGTCGTCTGGCGCAACGGTGGTCGCGGCGACTGTTTCCGTCAGGGCGTCCCGGGTCGCAAGCGCCGCGGGCAGGACCGGTTGGGACTCTGCGGATTGCACAGCAGCGGGTTCGACTGGCCCGGGCCCGGACTGGCTCGCGGCGACTTGCTCGACCGTGTCGGGCACGGTGGGCTCGGTGGTCTCTTGCCATTCCTCGGACCGCATCGCTGGACCTAGCTCAACGACCGCCATGCCGGCGGCGGGGCCGGCACGTGTGGCCGATATCGCGGGCCCTGAGAGCGTCTCCGGAACGAACGCTTCTTTCGCCGCCGTTTGGCCAAGACCGACAAGTTCCTGCATATGCTCGACCTGCTTGCCAAGCTCATTCAGCCGCTCTGAAAGATCCGACAGATCCGTCTCAAGGTCCTTGATCCGGTCGTCATGTGAGTTCAGCCGCGTGTTTACGTTCTGCATCGTAGAGTTCCCAACCCCACGTTAACCTTTTGCCTCTCTGCGATCTTGTCCTTGAGGGAGATCAATCGAAACTGAACCCCGCAGGGTTTGGCGGAGGCTCCAACTTCTGAGTGGAGGTTGTCGTCGGGGGAACTTCGCTCGAGGGCGAACACGGTGCCCGTTAGCGTCGGCGATGCCCAAACCTTCCCTTTCTTGCTATTTCGAGAGGAGCCCGGAAGTCATCCGTCTGGCGGTTATGACCTGCATCCGCTTCTCGCTGTCCTTGCGGAGGGTTATCGACGATGTTGAGGGTCCGCTGTCGCCGGCCGCCGTATGGACCCAGCAGGAGTTGCACTGCGCGCAGGTTGCCAGTCTTCTTGTAGATCTGCGCGACCTTGGTGCGTCGCATGGAATGCGTCCCGTGGGCGCTCGGCTCGAGGCTCAGCGACACCACTCAGCCCCGGACGATGCGGGCATACCGGAGCGTCGACAGATGCGGGCTGCCGTGGATCCGGCTGGGCCACAGGAACTCGAGGCCCAGCATCTCTGGGTCGCGGACCCAGCGCTCGAGCGATAGTCGCACGGAAAGTCATCGAGACGCGTTTCCTTTCTTGCCGATCCCACAACTCCACGTTGCGATATCCTTTGGTGTTGCCGCCAATCTGCGGCACCCTGCATGTGGGAGAACTTGAGGGAGGACACCCATGCTGGATTCAATTGCGAGTGATCAGGTCTCGGCGTTCCTGTCGGACTTTGGCGCGGCACTCGCTGCGGGCGACATCGACCGCGCGACGGCGATGTTCCAGGAGGACTGCTACTGGCGCGACCTTGTTACCTTTACATGGAACATCAAGACGGTCGAAGGACAGGCTGAGGTAGCAGACATGCTCCGCCATCAGCTGACCACGACCAAACCGTCGAACTGGCGGATTGCCGAGGGCGAGACGGCGTCCGAGGATGGGGGTGTGACCACCGCCTGGATCAGCTTTGAAACCGCGGTTGCGCGGGGCTATGGGCTGATCCGGCTGAAGGACGGCAAGATCTGGACGCTGCTGACCTCGATGGTCGAGTTGAAGGGTCATGAAGAGCCGATGGGGTTCGACCGCCCCCTTGGCGCAAAGCATGGCGCGGGCAAGCACCGCCCGACCTGGAAGGAAGAGCGCGAAGCCGAGGCGCGCGAGTTGGGCTACACCAGGCAGCCCTATGTGCTGATCGTCGGCGGCGGGCAGGGCGGCATCGCGCTGGGGGCCCGGCTTCGGCAACTGGGCGTGCCCACGATCATCGTCGAAAAGAACGACCGGCCCGGCGACAGCTGGCGCAACCGGTACAAGTCGCTCTGCCTGCATGACCCGGTCTGGTACGACCACCTGCCCTATCTGCCCTTCCCGCCGAACTGGCCGGTCTTCGCGCCGAAGGACAAGATCGGCGACTGGCTGGAAATGTATACCAAGATCATGGAGTTGAACTACTGGACGAAGACGACCTGCAAGCGCGCGTCCTATGACGAGACCAGGAAGGAATGGACCGTGGTGGTCGACCGCGACGGTCAGGAGGTGACGCTGAAGCCCAAGCAGCTTGTGCTGGCCACCGGCATGTCGGCCAAGGCGAACATGCCGACCTACAAGGGCATGGAGCGGTTCAAGGGTGACCAGCACCATTCCTCGAAACACCCCGGCCCCGACGCCTACAAGGGCAAGCGGGCGGTGGTCATCGGGTCGAACAACTCGGCCCATGATATCTGCGCCGCGCTGTGGGAGAACGACGTCGATGTGACCATGGTGCAGCGGTCATCGACCCATATCGTGCGGTCCGACACGCTGATGGAGATCGGGCTGGGCGGTCTTTACTCGGAACAGGCCGTCCGGGGGGGCATGACGACGAACAAGGCGGACATGATCTTTGCCAGCCTGCCGTATCGGATCCTGCACGAGTTCCAGATTCCGCTGTATCAGCAGATGAAGGAGCGCGACGCCGACTTCTATGCCGGGCTTGAAAAGGCCGGGTTCTGGCTGGACTGGGGCGACGATGGCTCGGGTCTCTTCATGAAATACCTGCGGCGCGGGTCAGGCTACTATATCGACGTGGGCGCAAGCCAGTTGATCATCGACGGCAAGATCAAGCTGGCGCATGGCAATGTGCGCGAGATCACCGAAGATGCCGTCGTGCTGGAGGATGGCACAGTTCTGCCCGCTGATGTGATCGTCTATGCCACCGGCTTTGGGTCGATGAACGGCTGGGCGGCGGACCTGATCGGCAGGGACGTGGCCGACAAGGTGGGCAAGTGCTGGGGGCTTGGGTCGAACACGACCAAGGACCCGGGGCCTTGGGTGGGCGAGCAGCGCAACATGTGGAAGCCGACGAAACAGGAAGGGCTCTGGTTCCACGGCGGCAACCTGCACCAGTCGCGGCACTATTCGCAGTTCCTGTCCCTGCAGTTGAAGGCACGCATGGAGGGGATCGCGACCCCGGTCTACGGCATTCCCGAGACTCATCTCTTGAGCTGAACCGCCACCGCCCCCCGCGCCCGGTCGCGCGGGGGGTATCTCATGGAGCGTCAGACCCGGACTTCCTGCGTCGGGCTTGCTGCGGCACTGTGCCGACCTATTCTCACGGCTAAGGAAACAACTCAGGGGGATGACCATGCCGGATGGCAGCAACACACCGTCACGCCGCAGCATCGTGGTGTCGGAATTCACCAACAGCGTCCTGGACCCGGACGCCCCGATGCTTGGGCCGGTGGAAAATGGCGGCACCATCATCGCCAATACTGCGCCCGGCTGCTGGGGCCCGATGATCACGCCCGCCCTGCGCGGCGGGCATGAGGTAACGCGCCCGGTCTTCGTCGAGGGTGCGGAGGTCGGCGATGGCGTCGCCATCCGCATCCGCGATATCACGGTCACCTCGATAGCCACGGCCTCTGGTCATGATTCCTCGCCCGAGGGCTTTTGCCTGGGCGACCCCTACGTCGCAGGGCGCTGTCCGACCTGCGACACGGTCTGGCCGGAAACCCATGTCGAGGGGATCGGCCAGCAGGCGGTCAAGTGCAACAAATGCGGCAATCCCGTCACCCCCTTTGCCATCGTGCACGGCTACACCGTCACCTTCGATGAAAGCCGCTCGGTCGGTTTGACGCTGCCACAGGCCGCAGCCGAGACCATTGCGCGCGATGCCAACCACTATTCCGCCCTGCCCGACCAAAGCCGTCAGCACTCGATCCTGACCTTCGCGCCTTCGGACATGCCCGGCACGCTGGTGCGGATGCGCCCGTTCATGGGTCAGCTTGGCACCTGCCCGTCGATGGCGATGCCCGACAGCCACAATGCCGGTGACTTCGGATCCTTCCTGGTCGGTGCGCCGCACGAATACGGCATCACCGCCGAGCAGCTGGCCCAGCACAAGACCGACGGTCACATGGACATCGACGCGGTGCGCGCAGGTGCGATCATCGTCTGCCCCGTCAAGGTCCGCGGCGCCGGGGTCTATCTGGGGGACATGCACGCCGGACAGGGCGATGGCGAGATCGCCGGGCACACGATGGATGTCGCGGGCAGCGTGACGCTGCAGATCGAGGTGGTGAAGAACTACCCGCTGGACGGCCCGGTACTGTTCCCCCTGGAAGAGGATCTGCCGCCGATGGCCCGGCCCTTCACGGCAGCCGAAACGGCCAAGGGGCAGCGGCTTGCCGCGAAATGGGGGGTGGCCGGGATCGAGCCCCTCGCGCCGATCAGCGTCATCGGCACGGCCGCGAACCTGAACCTCGCCATCGAGAATGGTCTGGCGCGGGCGGCCAAGCTTTTGGGAATGACGGTGGCCGAGGTGCGCAACCGCGCCACGGTGAATGGCGCGATCGAGATCGGGCGCGCGCCGGGTGTCATCCAGGTGACGTTCCTTGCACCGCTGGCCCGGCTGGATGCCGTGGGCCTGGGCGAATACGCGCGCGAACAGTATGGGCTTTGACGCAGGGCGGGCCTGATCGGCCCGTCCCTCCGCCAAACTGGATCAGGACTTCGTCAGCCAAGCCTACTGCATCATCATGTGCACGCCCGTCTCGCCGTCCACGACCTGCGTGATCCGCAAGTCCCCGGCGAGGCTGAGAAGCATGTTGGCTGGTCCTTGCTGATCCCGGCCCGGGCCGACGAAAGGTCGATCATCTGCCCTGAGGCGCGGCGCTTGGCCTCGTCCAGGGTCTCGTGTAACCCCCTCGAGATCAGGTGAGTGTCGGACTTGGAATAGGGACGCTGATCGCATGTCCAAGCGAACGGTCAGGGGAACTGACCGCGGAGGGCGGAAAGCGGACCTTCACTACCCTTTCATCGCATTCCAGATCGAAGCACCTGAAGACATTCACGATCCCGTCTTGCAGATTTATGTTGCACTGATTGCTAGCTCTGCATAGAATTTTGCAGATACTTGGGTTTGAGGGTCTGATGTCTCAGTTGGCGGAAATCATCCAGCAGCAGGCGGACCGGCTGACCCCGGCTGAGCAGCGTCTTGTTACGGCAGTGTTGGCGCAGCCGCGGCAATCGGCGCTGGCGACGGTCACCGATCTTGCGCGTGAGGCCGGAGTGCACGAGGCCACCGTTTCACGCCTGGCACGCAAGCTTGGCTATCCGGGCTATGCTGCGTTCCGCAGTGCCCTTCAGACCGAGTTCCTGCCGACCGAGGAAACCGCAACACGTCTGCAACGCAGCCTGCAAACGGCGGCGGGCAGCGGAGTTCTGGCGACGCTGGTCGCCGAAGAGACGGCGGCGCTGGCGAACCTTGTTTCGCATGTAAATGAAGACCAGTTGGCCCGGGCCGCCGCACTAATGATCGGGGCGCGGCGGCTTTACATCTTCGGGCGCGGCAATGCCGAGGCGTTGGCGCTGATGATGGCCAAACGCTTCCGCCGTTTTGGTCGCGACGTGCATCTTCTGACCGGCGATGCCCGCAGCCTGGCCGAGGGCGTCCTGGGCATGGGACCGGGCGATGTGCTTTTGGTCTATGCCCTGCGCCGTGCGCCCCGTCCATATGCTGCTCTGGCCGATCACGCCCGCGCCTTAGGGGCGCCGGTCGTGGCAATTTCAGACACGCTTGGCCCGATGCTGGTGCCGGCGCCCGACCTTGTGCTTTCTGCGCCGCGCTCCAGCGACGTCGACAGTTTCCAGACGCTGACCGTGCCAATGGCCATATCCAACGCAATCGTGCTTGTGGCGGGCGCGCGGGGAGAAACGCAAACCTTACAGACACTTGAAACGCTCGGGTCGCTGATCAAGCGGTTCGAATAAACGAAGACCAAAGGGAGGAGATGAATATGACCCACTTCAGGTGGATGGCGGCGCTTTGCCTTACGGCAGGCGCGGCTCAGGCGCAGGACTTGAACACGATGGCCCCGGCAGACCTCATGCCGCAGGCGCAGGCGGAAGGTTCGGTCATCGTCTACAGCTTCACCAGCCGGATCGCGCGGGTCGAAGAGGCGTTCGAGGCGGCCTACCCAGGCATCGACCTGCAGGGCTTCGACATGTCCTCGACCGAACAGATCGCGCGGCTTAAGGCCGAGGCGCAGGCCGGTACGGTAAATGCCGATGTCGTTTATATCTCGGACGCAGCGGTAGTGATCCCCGAGCTTTTGCAGGCCGGGATCATCGAGACTTATGTCCCGCCCCGCGTGGCCGACCGTCTGGACGAAGGCGAGAAGTCGCCGCTTCTGGCGCAGCGCCTCTCCACCAAGGTGCTGATGTATGCCGAGGATGCCTACCCGGATGGTGCGCCTGTCGATAGCCTTTGGGACCTCACGCGCGAAGAATGGAAGGGCCGCGTCGTGATGGTCGATCCCCTGCAGCGCGGCGACTACCTTGATTTGATGACCGAGATCGTCCTGCAATCTGACGCCATGGCGGCGGCCTATGAGGCCGAGTTCGGCACGGTCATCGACCTTGGGGGTGCGGCGAATGCCGGCGAGAAGTTCATCACCGACCTTTTCGCCAATGACCTGATCCTCGTCGGCTCCACCGATGACGTGAACGCAGCCGTCGGCAAGGTCGGGCAGACCAACCCGCCCATCGGCTTTACCACCTACAGCGACCGTCGCGACAATGCGGATGAGGGCTGGGCCCTGCAGGTCGCCAATGACGTGGCCCCCGCGCCGGGGATCATCTTCCCCGCCGTGGTTGCCGTGGCCACAGGGGCGAAGAACCCGGCAGCGGCGCGGCTGGCCATCGACTTCCTAATGGGCGATGACAGCGACACCGGTGGCGACGGGTTCAAGCCGTTCTACGTCGCGGGCGACTATGCCACCCGCAACGATATCACCCCGCATCCCGACGCGATCCCCCTGGCTGACTTCAAGGCCTGGAGCATCGACCCGGTCAAGACCGCCGAGATCCGCGCTGCGGTGGGCGACCTGATCCTGACCCTGCAGTAACGCGCGACGGTGTAACCTGCGCCTCCCTCCCCCCTCGTGGGGCAGGGATGGGGTGGGGCGTGAGCTATGGCAACCGCCCGCGACTTGCCAACCCTCCCCCATCTCCATCCCCACAAAGGGGGAGGGGAGGCGCGAACCGCCGCAATTTCTGCCATCTTGCCCGCGCCAGACCCGCCGCACCTGTCCCTTGCCGCACCTACCCAAGGAAAGCCTTCACCCCCATGGCCTTTGCCGCCCTCTCCCCCGCCCGCCGCGCGCGGTTGCGCCCGGGCCTTGCGCTCAAGCTGATCGTGCTGGCGGCGCTGGTCCTCCTCATCGTTGCACCGATGGCGCGGACGGTGCTTTTTACCCTGTCGCCCGGAGCCATGACGGCGTGGAGCGATGTCTTGGTCGGCCGACTTGCGCCGAACCTTTTCTGGTGGCCGCTACTGAATACCATGGTCATCGGCGCCATCACCGGGGCTGCCTGCGTGCTGATTGGCGGGTTCCTCGCCTGGGCGGTGGTGATGACCAACATCCCCTTCCGCCGCACCATCGGGGTGATGGCGACGCTGCCTTTCATGATCCCCTCTTTCGCGACAGCGCTGGCCTGGGGGGGCTTGTTCAAGAACGACCGGATCGGTGGCGATGTGGGCTTTCTCCAGGGCCTTGGCGTACCGGTGCCGGACTGGCTGGCCTGGGGCATGGTGCCGACACTGATGGTGCTGATCCTGCATTACTTCTCCCTCGCCTTCACCATCATCGCGGCTGCCTTGGCCACCGTGAACTCTGACCTGGTGGAGGCCGCCCAGATCGCGGGGGCGAAAGGCCGCCGGATCGTCCTTGGCATCGTGCTGCCCGTCACCACCCCTGCCCTGATCGCCGCCGGAAGCCTGTGCTTCGCGGGGGCGGTGTCGAACTTCGCCGCCCCCGCGCTGCTTGGCCTGCCGGTCAGGATGCAGACCCTC
>Ga0208243_1000193_pt1 | contig 45435 bp, 39 predicted proteins | sample Subbio2Aug_QV12A_FD_184826 | JGI IMG/M metagenome (GOLD analysis project Ga0208243, IMG submission 184826) | Serpentinite rock and fluid subsurface biosphere microbial communities from McLaughlin Reserve, California, USA - CR12Aug_QV12A (SPAdes) | ecosystem: Environmental > Terrestrial > Deep... | reverse complement strand
GTGTCCTTGTGGCCGGAATTTACGGTGCAATGACGGCTTCCAAAAGAATATTCTATGTACAAGCCATTCCTGCTATTTTGGGATTGTTGAGTCTACTCTTCTAAATCAATCGCAAAACTCTCTAAAAAAGCCACGGAATTTTCAATGTCATAATGTAAAATTCGATCTTCGGTAACCAAAGGCACTTCTTCACGATACGATTTAACGAAACTTTCCAAGAATTCACTCGACTGCAATGGTCTGCGGTATTCCAAAGCTTGAGAAGCATTCATCAACTCAATGGCCAAAATACGCTCTAGATTTTCCATAATCTTTAAACATTTCGTAGCAGCATTAGCTCCCATAGAAACGTGATCTTCTTGCCCGTTGGAAGAGACAATACTGTCCACACTTGCCGGCGTAGCCAATTGTTTGTTCTGACTGGCAATGCTGGCCGCGGTGTATTGCGGAATCATAAAACCGGAATTCAAACCCGGATTGTCAACCAAGAATGCCGGTAAACCACGTAATCCCGAAATTAACTGATAAGTTCTTCTTTCTGAGATGCTGCCCAATTCGGCCAAAGCCAAACTTAAAAAGTCTAAGGCTAAAGCCAAAGGCTGACCGTGGAAATTCCCGCCCGAAATGATTAAGTCTTCGTTTTTAAAGATATTAGGATTATCGGTAACCGAGTTAATTTCGGTTTTAAATACTTTTTTCACGTATTCGATGGTGTCTTTCGAAGCACCGTGTACTTGCGGAATGCAACGGAACGAATACGGATCTTGAACGTGCTCTTTGTGGCGAGCAATTAACTGACTCCCTTCAAGTAATTCTGTCATTCTGTTAGCCGTTACGATTTGGCCTTTGTGAGGTCGCACATAATGAATCAATTCATTGAACGGTTCGATGCGACCGTCAAATCCTTCTAAAGAAACGGCAGCAATAACGTCGGCTAAATACGAGTATTTCATCGCTTTGAGTAAGATGTAACACCCGTAAGCGCTCATGAATTGGGTTCCGTTAAGCAAAGCCAAACCTTCCTTTGATTGCAACACTATAGGCTGCCAACCCATTTTCTCCAACACTTTTTTGGCCGGTTGTCGGAATCCGTCGTAATACACTTCGCCTTCACCTAACAAAGGCAAAGATAAATGGGCTAACGGTGCTAAATCGCCACTCGCTCCCAAAGAACCTTGGGTATAAACAACAGGTAAAATATCGTTATTGTAAAAATCCACCAAACGCTCAACTGTTTGCAATTGTACACCAGAATGCCCGTAACTCAACGATTGAATTTTGAGCAACAACATCAATTTAACGATTTGCTGCGGCACTTCATCTCCGGTTCCGCATGCATGGGATTTCACTAAATTTTCTTGGAGTTGCGACAAATGCTCATTAGAAATTTTCACATTACAAAGCGATCCAAATCCGGTATTAATCCCGTAAATCGGGGTTTCATTAGACGCCATTTTTTGGTCTAAATAATCACGACACTGTTGGATGTTGATTTTGGCTTCTTCCGAAAGGGCTAAGGTTTTATGCTCAGAAATAATCTCTTGTAAAGTCTCTAATGTCAACACATCTGTGCTGATGTAATGCGAATGCTCCATTTTGGTTAGGATTTATGGGTCAAAATTCAGCAAACGAGCCGTAAAAAGCAACTATTTAACGGACTATTTTTTGCTTAATTAGCAAAATCATTGTTAAATAATTTAAAATATGATTATTTCTCAACAAATGAATTTGCTTTATTAAATTATTATCAAAAATTTAAGAAAAGCTTTTTTAATTCCTAAAAAGTTATACTTTTGACACATGATGTTTTCAACGAATACATATTTATCCTCTTCTACAACCATCACTATGGTTGCTACGTTGGCTACAACAACATCAACTACCACAACCCCGTTTGGGGTATAATTTTCACATATCATCCGTATTTAAGGACTCTCTGTTGAGGGTTAATTCATAATTTGTCATTTACAATTCACAATTAAAAATCATGATTGTATTAAAATTTGGCGGCACTTCTGTAGCCAATGCCCAAAACATATCGAAAACCATTGCCATCATTGCAGATAAAAGCAAAGCAAAACAACTTGCAGTAGTAGTTTCCGCTTTTAGCGGTGTAACCGATTTATTGATTTTAGCCGGAAAAATGGCTTCAGCCAAAGACAAAGCCTATAAAGGTATTGTCAATCAAATTGAACAAAAGCACAAAGAAGCCATAGATGAGTTGATCCCGTTAAGCGAACAAAGCGAAATTATTGACGCAATTAACCATGACATCAATCATTTAAAAACATTGCTGGACGGTTGCTTTTTGTTGGGAGAATTATCGAATCGAACTGCTGATATAGTGGCCGGATTTGGCGAGTTGTTATCGTCGCAAATTATTGCTGTGGCACTCAAACAAAAAGTGAGCGATTCTGCTTTTAAAGACAGTCGCGAACTCATCAAAACCAATTCCAATTTCGGCAAAGCAGCAGTCGATTTTACCATTACCAATACTTTAATTTCGGACTATTTCAGTAACAATTCCCATCAAGTAGTTTTATTACCCGGTTTTATTGCCTCATCCTACGACGGTAACACTACTACTTTAGGACGCGGTGGTTCGGACTATACTGCCGCTATAATTGCCGCTGCTGTTGGGGCAGAAATCTTAGAAATATGGACCGATGTCAACGGTATGTATACGGCCAATCCGAAAAGCGTGAAACAAGCCCAACCTATCGAAACAATCTCCTATCAGGAAGCAATGGAACTCTCGCATTTTGGCGCTAAAGTATTATATCCGCCAACGATACAGCCGGTTTTGAAAGACAGTATTCCTATTTTTATCAAAAACACCTTTGAACCGGAAGCTTTCGGCACCTTGATTACCGATGCTCCCGAAGCTTCAACTAACCCAATTAAAGGCATTACTCATATTGACCATATCGCTTTATTGACATTGGAAGGCTCCGGTATGGTTGGCGTTGCCGGTTCCTCCAAACGATTATTTGAAGTATTGTCTAATGAAAATATCAACGTTATCTTTATTACCCAAGCTTCTTCAGAGCATTCTATTTGCGTGGGGATTTTGAGTAATGATGCTGACAAAGCCAAGGCCGCAATTGACAAAGCCTTCGAAATGGAAATTACACAAGGAAAAGTTTACCCTTGTATCGTTGAGAAAGGATTATGCATAGTTGCATTGGTTGGAGAAAACATGAAAAACCACCAAGGTATCAGTGGAAAAATGTTCAGTACTTTAGGCAAAAACAATGTCAATATTCGCGCCATTGCTCAAGGTGCCTCCGAAAGAAATATTTCGGTGGTGATTAATGAAAAAGACGTCAAGAAAGCCCTGAATACTTTGCACGAGCGATTCTTCGAAGACAACACCAAACAGCTCAACTTGTTTGTAATGGGCGTTGGAAACGTAGGTGAAAAATTCATCGACCAAATCAATCAACAAAAGAAGTTCTTGAAGGAAAACTTAAAAATCAACGTCCGTGTCATCGCTTTATCCAATTCACGCAAAATGGTATTCGATGAAGAAGGTCTGAACTTAAAAGAATGGAAAGAAACACTAAACCAAGGCGAAACAGCTAATCCGAAGGCTTTTATTGAACGTGTAAAAGAATTGAATTTGCGCAACAGTATTTTTGTAGACATCACTGCCAATTCCGATATAGCCGGTATTTACGACCAATTCCTGAGTCAAAATATAGCAGTGGTGACTTGCAATAAAATAGCTTGCTCATCTGAATACAATCATTATAAAAACCTCAAAAACTTATCTCGAAAATACAACGCTCCCTTTTTGTTTGAAACGAATGTCGGTGCCGGATTACCTATTATCGACACATTGAAACACTTGATTGCTTCCGGCGATAAAGTCAACCGAATCAATGCAGTGTTATCCGGTAGTTTGAACTTTATTTTCAATAATTTTAGTGAGAAATATAATTTCCACGATGTTGTAAAAGAAGCAGGAGTTCAAGGATTTACAGAGCCTGACCCAAAAATTGATTTAAGTGGAGTTGACGTAGCCAGAAAGATATTAATCCTTATTCGAGAAAGCGGTTATCAAATGGAAATGGAACACATTGAAAACAACTGCTTCCTACCGGATGAATGCATGAAAACCAACAATAATGAAGATTTCTTCGCTTCACTTATCAAGCATGAAAACCATTTCAATCAGTTACTCAAAGAAGCCCAAGCGAGAGATTCTCGCATAAAATTTGTAGCAAGTTTCGACAACGGCAAAGCTGCTGTAGGTTTGCAATTCATTCCGAAAGAAAGTCCGTTTTACAACTTAGAAGGCAAAGACAATATAGTCGAGTTTTATACTGATCGCTATGTAGACCAACCTTTGATCATCAAAGGTGCCGGTGCCGGTGCCGCAGTAACTGCTTCAGGTATTTTTGCCGATGTGATTCGAATTGGAAATGTCTAAAAAAGTTATGAGTTGCGAGTTCAAAGTTGCGAGTTATGCCAACTTTGAACACGAAACATTGAACACGAAACCTCAGAAAATGAACGAAATAAAAATATTCTGCCCGGCCACTATCGCCAACCTCAATTGTGGTTTTGACGTTTTAGGCCTTTGCTTAGAAGGCGTAGGCGACGAAATGATTGTCCGAAAAGTGGCTGAAAAAGGGCTTCGAATCACTAAAATCACTGGTGCTGACTTGCCATTGGACGTTGAAAAAAACGTAGCTGGTGTTGCTGCTTTAGCCATAGTAAATGCAATTAATCCGGATTGCGGATTCGAAATTGAAATTCACAAAAAGATAAAAGCCGGAAGCGGAATCGGCAGCTCATCAGCTAGTGCAGCCGGAGCAGTTTTTGGAATCAACGAACTGTTAGGCCGACCGTTCACCAAACCTCAACTGGTTGATTTTGCCATGAAAGGAGAAGCTTTAGCCAGCGGTTGCGAACATGCCGATAACGTAGCACCTTGTCTTTTGGGCGGATTCACTTTGGTTAGAGGGTACAATCCTTTGGATGTCATCAAAATTAAAAGTCCGAGTGAATTATTTGCAGTAGTGCTTCACCCTCATGTAGTATTGAAAACTTCTGATTCGAGATCTGTATTATCTCCCACAGTACCCTTAAAAGAAGCCATAACACAGTGGGGCAATTTAGGCGGGTTTATTGCAGGTCTATACACCGAGGATTACGACCTCATCAGTCGCTCTTTGCAAGATGTTATTATTGAACCTTTCAGGAAAAATTTGATTCCGGGTTTTGAGAATACTAAAAATGCCGCCATAGATGCCGGAGCTTTAGGTGCAGGGATTTCAGGTGCCGGACCTTCAATTTTTGCCTTGTGCAGAGGACAAGATAAGGCTGAAAAAGTAGCATATGCTATGAGTAGCAGCTTTCTCGATACCGGAATCGCTTTTGATTTTCATATTTCAAAAGTGAATGATGAAGGAGTAAAAAAAATGTAAGACGATAAGAAACGAAGCACAACGTGAACTGCACTTCGAACTTCCAACTTCGCAAATCATACTTAAAAATGCAATATTTCAGTTTAAATAAAAATGCCTCAAGAGTAGGCTTTCAAGAAGCAGTCATTCAAGGATTAGCTCCTGATAGAGGTTTATATTTCCCGGAATCCATCACACCACTTCCCCATTCCTTTTTTAAAAACATCGAGAGCTTGAGCCGAGAAGAAATTGCTTTTGAAGCCATCAAGCAATTCGTAGACGATGAAATTCCGGAAACCGAACTCAAACAGATCATAGCTGAAACCTTATGTTTCGACTTTCCATGTGTATCGGTAGAAGAAAATGTTTATTCATTAGAACTTTTTCACGGACCAACTATGGCTTTCAAGGATGTCGGTGCCCGATTCATGTCGAGATGTTTGGGTTATTTCAATCGCCACAGCGAAAAAAAAGTCACTGTTTTAGTAGCCACTTCAGGCGATACCGGCGGTGCTGTGGCCAGCGGATTTTTAGGCGTAAAAGGTGTAGAAGTGGTGATACTTTATCCTTCAGGTAAAGTCAGTGAAATACAAGAACGTCAACTCACTACGTTAGGACAAAACATCAAAGCTTTAGAAGTAGACGGCGTTTTTGATGATTGTCAGGACATGGTTAAAAAAGCTTTTTTAGATGATAGCCTGAAACACAAAAATCTCACCTCAGCCAATTCTATCAACATAGCCCGTTGGTTGCCGCAAATGTTTTATATCTTCTTTGCTTACCAACAATTAAAAAAGCACAACAAACCAATCATATTATCTTGTCCAAGTGGCAACTTTGGTAACATTTGTGCCGGTATTATGGCCAAACGGTTGGGTTTGCCTATCTCACATTTTGTAGCCTCAACCAACACCAACGATACTGTACCCCGATTTTTAGCAGCCGGTAACTACGAGCCAAAACCATCAGTAGCTACAATTTCTAATGCTATGGATGTGGGCAATCCGAGTAATTTTATCAGAATTCAGCAATTGTACCGATTTGATTTGAAGGAATTTGAGAAAGACTTCTCCTCCTACTCGTTTTCCGATGCAGAAACTGAGAAAGCCATCCGAGACATTTACCATCGAACCCAATACATAGCCGAACCTCATGGCGCAGTGGGTTATTTGGGATTGAAAAAAGAAATGGCTAAACAGTCTGATAGCCTTGGTGTTTTTCTGGAAACGGCTCATCCGATTAAATTTTTAGATGTGGTGGAACCGTTGTTGGATTTGAAATTAACAATTCCGGAACAAATTGAAAGTGTTTTGGATAAAGAGAAAGTATCTGTAAAGATTAAGACTTACGATGAACTCAAACAATTTCTATATTGATTTTTTTTACATTTGCTCAAAATCTATCCGATGAAAAAAATTACACTTGCCCTAACCTTTTTAGTGATTCTTTCCTCTTGCGGTATTCGCCAAACCCGTGACTTGTTGACTTCAGGAGATTACGATGGTGCCATTCAAAATGCTGTAGAAGGTTTGCGTGGCAACAAAACGGCTAAAGGCAAACAAGACTATGCTTACATGCTTGAAGAAGCTTTTGCCAAAGCCAAAGAACGTGATTTGCGCAATATTGATATTTGGTTTAAAGATGCCAATCCGCAAAACTTAGAGAAGATATACGAGACCTATGTCCAACTCAACGCTCGTCAGGAACGCATTCGCCCTATACTCCCGGTTCGATTGATTAAAGAAGGTAGAGATGCCATTTTTCCGTTTGACGATTATTCGGACCAGATTGTAAGCAGTAAAAATGCCTTAGCCAAATATTTATACAACAATTCTAAAGCACTTTTAGCCAACAAAGACAAGACGGTTATTCGTCGTGCCTATGACGATTTGGTGTATCTGCAAACGTTGAGTCCGGGATTTAAAGATACCGACAAACTTATCGAAGAAGCTCGCATCAAAGGAACTGATTTTGTAAGCGTATATACAAAAAACGAAACCAACATGGTAATCCCGGTGCGTTTGGAAAATGACTTGTTGGATTTCAGCACCTACGGTTTAAACGATAAATGGACGGTGTATCACAGCAATCGCGTAAAGGGAATCAACTATGATTACGGCTTGGTGGTGAACTTCCGCCAAATCAACATCTCACCGGAGCAAATCAAAGAGCGTGAACTGCAAAAAGAGAAAGTGATTAAAGTTGGCCTCAAAAACCTACTCGACGCCAACGGTCACGTAGTAAAAGACAGTTTGGGCAATCCGATTAAAGTGGATGATATGCGCACTGTACGTGCAACGATATACGAATTCTCGCAATTCAAAGCTTGTCAAGTTACTGCTAAAGTGGATTACATCGATTTCAATACCAATCAACTGTTGCAAACGTTTCCTTTAGCCAGCGAGTTTACTTTCAACTATATGTATGCCAAATACCGTGGTGACAAACGCGCTTGTGAGCAGGATTATTTTCAATACTTCGACCGAAGAGCGGTGCCGTTTCCTTCTAACGAACAAATGGTATTTGACACCGGCAACGATTTAAAAGCCAAACTAAAAGACATCATCACCCGTAACCGATTTAGGAGATAAACAAAAAAGCCGTCTTAATTGACGGCTTTTTTTAATATATGTTGCTGTTAGATAAAATCCCCCAACTTGGTAGCGTCTATGCTTTCGTGTGAACGATCGTAAATCGCTTTTCCGTCTTTAATTACTATTAACTGTGGCGATTGGTGATACACGCCGAATCGATTGGCTATTTCATTGGAAATATCACGGTGCTCCAATAAATCTAAATAGTATGGAACTACTTTTCCCTCTAAATTAAACTCTTGCTCAAACTGACGCAACGCCATGCGACTGATACTGCAACGCGTGCTGTGCTTGAAAATCACTACCGGTTTTTCGGTCGATTCGTTTACCATCTCGTTCAGCTGACCCAAATCGATCAACGCTCGCCAAGCCATGTTACTTTCCTTTGCTGATTCAGCTGAGTCACCAAACATACTTTTAAATAAACTCATATCTTACCACTTTTAACTTATCCCTTATCTCTTTTAACTCATTTTCAAGCCATAACGTCATTACAAACGTCAAATTGTCTTCTACAACCGCAAAGATAACCAAAAAAATCAGCCATTTTGTCGGCTTAAATGCAATGGAATGTAAATTGACGACTACAACTCGAAGTTTTCAAAACTTTTATTCCAAAAACAACACAAAGGAGAACCATACTATGAATACAAACAATTTTACTATTAAATCCCAAGAAGCCATTCAGCAAGCGCAACAAATGGCGCAAGGTTTCGGTCACCAACAAATCGAAAACGAGCATATCATCAAAGGTATCTTGGAAGTCGATGAAAACGTGACGCCTTTTATCTTAAAGAAACTCAACGTTAATGTCGACTTATTCAAAAAGATACTCGATAGTACACTACAAAGCTTTCCGAAAGTTTCGGGTGCCGATTTGATGCTGTCCCGCGAAGCTTCCACAGCTTTAACCGAAGCCAATATCATTGCCAAAAAAATGAACGACGAATTCGTTTCCATTGAGCACTTATTATTGGCTATTTTTAAATCGAAAAGTAAAGTCGCCCAAATCCTAAAAGACCAAGGCGTAACCTACAACGGTTTGGAAGCCGCTATAGCTGAAATCCGCAAAGGCGAAAGAGTCACATCGGCTTCTGCTGAAGAAACTTATAACTCACTAAACAAATACGCCAAAAACCTCAACGAATTGGCCCGAACCGGCAAACTTGATCCGGTAATTGGTCGCGATGAAGAAATCAGACGCGTATTGCAAATCTTAACCAGGCGAACCAAAAACAATCCGATGTTGGTAGGTGAACCCGGCGTAGGTAAAACCGCAATAGCCGAAGGTTTGGCACACCGAATTGTAGATGGCGATGTCCCTGAAAACTTGAAAGATAAAATCGTATACTCACTCGATATGGGTGCGTTGATTGCCGGTGCTAAATACAAAGGTGAATTTGAAGAACGCTTGAAATCGGTCGTAAAAGAAGTAACTTCTGCCGAAGGCGACATCGTCTTATTTATTGACGAGATTCACACGCTTGTAGGAGCCGGCGGTGGTGAAGGCGCTATGGACGCTGCCAATATCTTGAAACCGGCTTTGGCTCGTGGTGAGTTGAGAGCTATCGGAGCAACAACTTTAGATGAATACCAAAAATACTTCGAGAAAGACAAAGCGTTAGAACGTCGTTTTCAGAAAGTGATGGTCGATGAACCGGATACTGAAAGCGCAATTTCCATCTTGCGCGGGATTAAGGAGAAATACGAAACCCATCATAAAGTCCGCATCAAAGACGACGCAATTATAGCCGCGGTAGAATTGTCACAACGCTACATTACCAATCGTTTCTTGCCGGATAAAGCCATCGACTTGATGGACGAAGCGGCTTCAAAGTTGCGTATGGAAATCAATTCAAAACCCGAAGAACTCGACGTATTGGATAGAAAAATCATGCAATTGGAAATCGAGATTGAAGCGATTAAACGCGAGAATGACGAAGTGAAATTGAAGTCGCTTGGTTTGGATTTGGCTAATTTAAAAGAAGAACGCAACGAAATCTTTACCAAATGGAAATCGGAGAAAGATGTTGTTGACAATATACAAACCGTAAAACAAGAAATCGAAGATTTCAAATTGGAAGCTGAACGTGCCGAGCGCGACGGAGATTACGGTAAAGTAGCCGAAATCCGTTACGGTAAAATCAAAGAAGCCCAAGAACGATTGGAAGCGTTGCAAACGCAATTGGCCGAAAACCAAGCCGGCAGTTCTTTGATTAAAGAAGAAGTGACTCGCGAAGACATAGCCGAAGTGGTTGCCAAATGGACCGGTGTTCCGGTGACCAAAATGCTCCAAGGCGAAAGAGAAAAACTCTTGCGTTTGGAAGACGAATTACACCACAGAGTGGTCGGACAAGAAGAAGCAATTGAAGCCATTAGTGATGCGGTACGCAGAAGCCGTGCCGGATTACAAGACATGAAAAAACCGATTGGTACTTTCCTATTTTTAGGAACCACCGGTGTGGGTAAAACCGAATTAGCGAAAGCCTTGGCTGAATATTTATTCGACGATGAAAACGCCATGACGCGTATTGATATGAGTGAATACCAAGAACGCCACAGTGTGAGTCGTTTGGTTGGTGCGCCTCCGGGCTATGTGGGTTACGACGAAGGTGGACAGTTGACTGAAGCCGTGCGCAGAAAACCATATTCAGTGATTTTGTTGGATGAAATTGAAAAAGCCCATCCCGACACTTTTAACATCTTGTTGCAAGTGTTAGATGAAGGCCGATTGACGGACAACAAAGGACGTTTGGCCGATTTTAAAAATACGATTATAATCATGACTTCTAACATGGGAAGTCACATCATACAAGAGAAGTTTGAAAACTTAAAAGGTAGTATTGAAGCGGCTACAGAAGCAGCCAAAACGGAAGTGCTGGGCTTGTTGAAACAAACGGTTCGTCCGGAGTTTATCAACCGTATTGATGAAATCGTGATGTTTACGCCATTAACCGAAGCTAATATCAAACAAATAGTTGGATTACAGTTACAAAGCGTAACCAAAATGTTGGCCCATCAAAACATTACGATGGATGCTACACCGGAAGCTATAGCTTATTTAGCCGAGAAAGGCTATGATCCGCAGTTTGGCGCCCGTCCGGTAAAACGGGTTATCCAACGCGAAGTACTGAACCAGCTGTCTAAAGAAATCTTAGGTGGCAAAGTGACTACCGACAGTATCATCTTACTCGATTGTTTTGACGGACAATTGGTGTTTAGGAATCAGGTGGTTTAAAGCTGAGGTTCTAAGGTACTGAGGTACTGAGACTCAAATCTTAAAATATAAAGGTTGGTTGATTTGAAAATCCTCGACAGTTGTTTTTACTGTTGGGGATTTCTATTTTAAAAAAAATACTCCCTACTCTATATAACTCTTACTTCTTTCTCCTTGAATGAACATTTTCAAACTGTTGAAATGAATGGTAAAACTGGTAACTTTCCAGTATTTTTCGTCTTCGCTTTCCGGATTGGTGTATAGATACCATAAAGTGTAAGCGGCATTATCAAAACCTTTTTTAAAAATTGGTTTACCCGCTTCGTCGCATTCAATACCCCAAGAAATGGCTTTTTTGGGTTGTTCGTGTCGCTGGTAAAAGCCGTTGCCTGAAGCATTGAGTTCTACCACCGGTTCAGTTCCCTTAAACAAATAGGTCCCGGTAATAGGATAATCTATATTGGTGGTGATATAATGAATACCGTCTTGTGCTTCAATTTTGGTTTGTGCAAAACCACCCATTGCTAATCCTACAAACAATAAACTAAGTGCTTTAGATAATTTCATGGCCTTTCAATTTAGATTTTTTTAAAATTAAAAAGTAATCTAAACCGTTCATCGTGTCTCCAACACGAGTTATGAACAGGTTTAACAACAATTTCGGGTTTGAAAACCAACTCAATCATACCCATAAACCACTGATAACTCAAAAACATCGAACTTATTCTACAAGCCAACGCAAAATGTATTACACACTAAACCCTGAAAGTACAGTACATTTGCTTCAGAATTAAATTAAAAATTTAATTTTGCCGCCCCAAGTCTTTAACAATTGTTTACACCTACAACAAACCAATTGTAAAAAGCTCCATTTTGAACCCAAACTATTTCAAGAAACTTAAGTTTCATAATCGAAAAGTTGTGCATTATACGCTATTGGCGTGCATTATACTGTTACAGTTTATTGCCATTTTGATTTGGTATAACGAAACCGCTAACGAAGATAAACTTGATACCGCTATGGGCAATATTGCTCAATCAGACCGTGTGACTCATTTTACGAGCAAGATCAACTCGGCACTTCTCATGTCACAAGATTACTTTAATGATTACATTATTCATAAAAATCAGGCTTCACTGGATCAATATATAGTTTCACTTACTGAAACAGGTGGAATGCTTGACAGTTTGCATCACCAAACCCGAGACCATTCAGCCTTTCAAAAAATACTGCAACTCAAAAAGAAAACCCTAATCGATATACAACTGATACAATCGACTATTGATTCTATAATTGACCGCAAAAAATATCCCAAATCAAGTGAAGTAGCAGCGCCATTTCAGTTTGACAAATTTGATTACAATAAAATACTTGATAGCATTAAAACCAATACTTTTATCAAGGTTGACAGTATCTCTAAAAAGGGACTGTTGGCGCGACTCATAGCGGCTTTTTCAGGAAAAATAGAAATTCAGAAAGAGCAACTCAACACGATAGTCACCATGAAATACAAAGACAAAGTCAAAACCGGTACTATTGAGGAGCAAATGAAAAATGCCTTTTTAACTACCAACAAATATTATGAAACAGAGTTCAAAAAACTCAAAGAGGCCTTTATGCAATTGCGCTCAAAGGATTTAGAGCTTATCAAACTGAATAATGATTTGCTGCTGTTGAGTCAGTCGACTTTACCGGTATTTAACGCTGCAGCAGATGATTTGAAACGCTACAACCAACAAGCATTACAAAATCAATTGAGCACCAACAAAGCCATTAGAAGTTACTCTATAGTTGCTGTTATCGTGTTGATGTTTGTAGTTTCTATGATATTATTTGGCTTTACACGTTTGGCTTTTGCTTACGAAAAAAGATTGACAAATGCTCAGGAAAAAATCCGACAAAACCTGAATTTCAAAAACAGAATCATGAGTATGATCAGTCATGAGATTCGTTCGCCTTTGAATTTGATTGCCTTATACAGTCAAAAAATCAGCCAAACCGTAAAAGAGCCTGAGATACAAGAAAGCTTCAGATCGATACAGTTTACCAGTAACTCATTACTGCTTTTATCCAATCAAATTTTAGAGTACTCCAAAGATGAACATTACCAACCCAAACTTAAAAACAGTCCTTTTAATTTGCAGGATGAGATAACACAAATACTGTTGAATATGCAAGCATTGGCAGAAAGCAAAGGGAATCAACTGAAAACCAACATAAAAGTTGATAACGAAGAGGTATATGCTGATGTTGCCAAAATCCATCAACTGTTTTACAACCTTATCGGCAATGCCAATAAGTTTACAGATAAAGGCCTCATAACAGTGCATATCCGTCAAGAAAACCCTTCCGATTTTGAAACCAACTTGACCGTGGTTATTAAAGACACCGGGCGAGGAATTGCAACAAATGATTTGGAACATATTTTTGACTCTTACTACCAAGGAAGCATTTCGGGTGCTGTAAATAATTTAGGAGTTGGATTGGGATTGAATATTTGCAAAGAAATTGTATCGCTTTTTGAAGGAAGCATAAGTGTTAGTAGCGAGGAACAAAAAGGTACTACAGTAACTTTTAATATAATCTTAAGTAGAGCCTAAGTCTTAATTTGCTTTATTTACCTTTAAATTTTATCGGACAAAACCCATAAAAACTAATGTCTATGAAAACCAATCTGACTCCTACTTTTCTGATTGCAGATGACCACAGTATTGTTCGACAAGGGATTACTTTGGTAATAAAAGAATTGTTTTTTAACGCTACCATTTTTCAAGCCGGGTCTTTTAAGGAAACATTGAACACCTTGCGAGAAAACAAAGTATCTATGCTCATCTTAGACATCAATTTTCCCGATGGAAACAGTTTGAACATACTCTCGGAAATCAAAACATTGCAACCCGATTTAAAAATTCTGATTTTCTCAGCTTACGACGAAGACATTTATGCGTTGCGTTATCTGAATGCCGGCGCTTCGGGTTACCTCAACAAAGGTTGTAGTGAAGAAGAAATGAAACAAGCCTTACGGAGCATGATGGTTTCGGGCAAATACATTACCCAAAACATCAAAGACCGTATTTTAGATTCCTATATCAGCAAAAAACCGATTAATCCCTTAGAACAATTGTCAAATCGAGAGGTTGAAGTGGCTCGTTTGTTAATTAAAGGCTACGGCAATATGGAAATTGCAGAATTGTTAAATGTTAAAAAGTCAACGGTAAGCACTTTTAAAAATCGCATTTTTGAAAAGTTGGAAATTGATAATTTGGCCGATTTAATCGACTTTTTCCAGCTCTACAACTAACTCTTTACACCACCAAATTCAGCATTCTTTAAATACCACTTTATATTCTGAGCAACCCTCAAAAGGTTGCTTTTTTTGTCGAAGCAATTCTACAAAAAAGACCTGTCAATTCTACAATTCAAACGTTTCCGCTGTTATAGATTTGCTCTAGGTTTGAAGCCAAAAACACATGTCCGAATTTTGTACGACACACTTAGTGGATGACCTAAGATTAGTTTTTTAATAATTGTGAGACATTCCGAAAATCCCGCAGTAGCTGTTTTATTTGGGATTTGACAACCCTACTGCGGGATACTTTCGGAAAAATAATAGTTTTAATAAAACCAAAAAGGGAAAAAAATCGAATATAAAAGCAACCAATGTCGATACACAATAAAAACAAAATTTCGGTATTAAGTTATTTGACTTTTATAGGATGGCTTTGGGCTTTTTCAAAATACCAAAAAGGATCCAAATCCTCTTTAGTTAAATTTCACTTGGAGCAATCTTTGGGACTCGCTATTCTTGTGGTTGTTACCAACGCATTAATGATACTGTTAGTAGCTTTAGATCCACTTTTTAAAATAATGATGATAACAAACAACATGGGATTGGTTATACTTTGGGTAGCCGGATTGTTGAGTGCTATCAATGGTGTGAGACTGCCATTGCCGGTAATAGGGTTTTATTTCAAAGATAAATTTGGTTTTATCCAATAGTATACCATCCCATTATATATAGATACAATAGCACAAAAGAAACCTAACCATGATTGACCAAATAAACCAACTCATTGCCATTAACTTACAGTTGTTTTATACCGCTGTTGAAGGCCAACTCAAACTGAAAGATTTTAAAGATCATGATGGAAATCAAATATCCGGGGCTAAAATGTTAGCCGACATTATGCAACAAAAGGAATTAATTCAGCCACATCTCAAAGAGCCGTATACTTATGAATTAACCGAATTTGGCCGAAGTATATGCTTGCATGGTGGTTGGGAAAAACATTTGGAAAAACTCAGCAAACTTAGTTTGGCATTAGAACAACAAACAAAACCCATCCTGAACCAACAAAAAAAAAGAATACCAACATTAATTCTTACTGCTGCCATATTGGTAATCGCAATAATTCTTATTTGGATTTTATAACACACCTTTTTGCCTCATTTCAAAACGTATCCTTAACGATCATTTCGCTAAGGATTTTTTTATTATTTATACTGTTGATTAACAGCACACCATAAAAAGAGCTTCTCAATTTAACATTTGTTGAGGTAGGGATTTTTTAACTGCAATTGTTTTAAAAATAACTTAAAACTATTTATTACTATGAAAAACATGAAAACATTTGTGGCTTTATTTGCCCTTTTAGCGGTGATGGCTTCTTGTTCGAACGACAGTGGAAGCGCAGACAGTTCGATGAAAATTATGGCTCGCGGAGTTTACAACCCAACTGCCGCTAACAGAAATGCGAACGGGGTAACCTTAAACAGCAATGTGGTTTTATCCTCTTTCAAAATCAATTTAAAAGAGATTGAGTTTGAGTTTGCTGAAGGTTATGATGATGACAATGGCGATGATGATTCTTATGATGATGACGGTTTTTACAATGGTGATGATGAATTCGAATTGAATGGTCCATTCGAATTGGATTTGTTAAACCAAAATGCGGTAGTAACTACTGTTACTATTCCAAACGGTACTTACGAAGAAGTAGAGTTTAAACTACACCGCAATACCAACAGTAGCTCTCCAATGTTCAATAAATCTATTGAAATTACCGGAACCATCAACGGAACACCTTTTGTTTTCTGGCATAATGTGGATGAAGATTTTGAGATTGATTACGAAGATGCTAACCAAAATTTAGTGGTAAGTAACAACTCCTACGATATTGTATTCAACTTCGATTTAAACCAAGTATTGAGTACAGTTGATTTAAGCGGTGCTGTAGACGGCGACGGCGACGGAACTATTGAGATTGGTCCGAATGACACCGACGGTAACCAAGCTTTGGCCAACCTAATTGCCAACAGTATTGAAGACTCTTGTGACTTAGATGACTAATGTTTATTTTTGAGATTTTTGTTATGGAAAGCCTCAACCGTTAAAGGTTGGGGCTTTTTTTTTATCTTAGCTTCAACCAAAACAAGATTATGAAAAAGATAGTGATACTATTGTTGCTGTTGATTAGTTCAATCAATACTTACGCCCAAAACATAGCGGAAACCGATATAATCGGAACTTGGAAAGTCAAAAAAGCAACGGCTTTAAAAGACGCCGACAAAGCCGAAACCAAAGAATTAGTTAGCGGTTTCCAAAAAGCGACTTATACCTTCAATGCCGACAATAGTTTTGTTTTTGACACCAAAAGCAACAGCAAAATGATGCAACAACTGGTAAAAATGTTTCAAAAAAACCAATGGATTTTCGATAAAAAGAAAAAGCAAATTAAAGTCGGCTTCAAGAAAGAAGGTTATTCAAACATTACTTTTATCGTAAAACAAGACGGCAAAAAAATTATTTTCCTGATAGAAGATGCTCAAATTGAAATGCAAATGAAAAAAGCTTAGTTTTGAAGTATTAAACAGCAGTCATTGAAGACCTTAAAACCATACAAAGAATTTTTAAGCTATATCGTCATCATGACGGTATTGTTTTTAGTGTTATGGTGGATGGAATTTCGCTTTATGGTATTGCAAAAGGATTATGAAATTTACATTGGCTTCTTGGCAGTGTTTTTTTTGCTGTTCGGCCTATGGTTGTCGTCCAAAATAACTAAGCCTAAAGTAGAAACTATAGTCCTTGAGAAAAAAATCCTTGTTCCTGAAACCGATTTTGTCTTCAATCAAACCGAATTCCAAGAAAGAAACATCAGCAAACGCGAGCTCGAAGTATTAACTCTTATGGCCAAAGGAATGAGCAATCAGGAAATTGCGGAAACCTTATTTGTATCTTTAAATACCGTAAAAACGCATACAACTAAATTGTTTGAAAAGCTGGAAGTCAAACGCCGAACCCAAGCCATAGAAACAGCCAAAAAGCTACAGCTCTTACCTCCTACTGTAGTGTGATTGTACAAAAATCACCCAAAAGTATGAGTTGAAAAACCGGACTTTAACCCATCTTTGCAACCTAATCCAAAACTATTTATTATGAAAAACACTATTGTAAAATACGGACTGATTGCCGGACTCATCGTAACGGCTTTTATGGGCATAGGTGCCGGAGTTTATATGTACAATCCCGAATACGATTTGGGAATGGTATTTGGCTTTGCCGGTATGTTGGTAGCCTATACGTTTGTCTTTTTAGGCGTGAAAAATTACCGCGACAAACAAAACGACGGATTTATTACTTTTGGAAAAGCGTTTAAAGTGGGTATGTTGATGTCGCTTATTACCGCCACCATCTATGTTGGAACTTGGATGGTTGAACACCATTTTATTTTTCCAGACTTCATGGAAAAGTACTCCGAGAACTCAATCATTGCATTAGAAAAACAAGGCCTTCCGGCAGCGGAATTTCAGGCAGAGAAAGAAAAAATTCTTTATTACAAAGAACTTTACAAAAACCCATTGTGGATTATCTTGTTTACCTATATGGAAATTATGATTCCGATTGGTTTATTAGTACCGGTAATCAGTGCTGCCATTTTAAAAAGAAAACCAACAACAGTAGTGTAGCGAAAATATTTAACCTTTAACTATTCTAAAATCCTCAATATTTCTTGAGGATTTTTTATATTTATTGAATAGAAAAAAAACATGACAACAAGCATAGAACAATACAACAACAATCAAACGCCCGAGGAACAAATGATTTGCTGGCAATTGGCTGAAATCATCTCCCAAAATTTACCCGAAGCCGAGAGTAAAATTTGGCATGCACATCCGGTTTGGTTTATCGAGGGCAATCCAATAGTAGGTTACAGCAAATTAAAAAATGGCATCCGACTACTGTTTTGGAGTGGTATTACTTTTGAAGAAGAAGCCCTACAACCCGGTACCGGAAAGTTCAAAGACGCCTCTATTACTTATACTAATGTTCAGCAAATTAATGTCTCTGATTTAAATCGTTGGTTGCAAAAATCTATCTGTATTCAATGGGATTATAAAAACATCGTAAAACGCAAAGGCGTTTTGGAACGATTAAAATAAAATTGTCATAAATCAATTCAAATGAAAACTATTTTCACTCCAATTTTACTGTTACTATTTATCAACTTCAGTTATGCCCAAGTAAAAGAATGGGCTAACCTAAAGAAATACGAAGCCGAAAACCAATCGTTAAAACCTATGAAAAATGTTGTGGTATTGATGGGCGATTCAATTACCGAGTTTTGGAAAACCAATAGTCCCGATTTCTTTACTAACTATCCTTTAATTGATCGCGGCATCAGTGGACAAACTACTTCGCAAATGGTAGTGCGATTTGAACAAGATGTAATAGCCTTAAAGCCTAAAGCTGTGGTCATCTTAGCCGGTATCAACGACATAGCCGAAAATACCGGTCCGATTACTTTAGAAGCTGTTTTTGACAATATCGAGATCATGGTTAATAAGGCTAAAGCTCATAAAATTAAACCCATACTGTGTTCAATCCTACCGGCCAATAAGTTTTGGTGGAACGCTAAAATTTATCCGGCGGACAAAGTAATTGCTTTGAATAAGATGATTAAAGCCTACGCCCTGAAAAACAAAATTACTTATGTAGATTATTATACTGTTATGGTAGATGCCGATAAAGGATTGCAATACCAATATGGCGAAGACGGTGTGCATCCCAATCCCACCGGATATAAAATTATGGAGCGCTTGCTATTAAAAGCCTTGTACTAATAAAAAAACGCCAACTCTAATAGAATTGGCGTTTTCTTTACTTTATAATTTAGAGCTATTGCACAGCCAACAATGCGTTGATATTACCATAACCGTATTGTGAATTCTTAGTTGGATAATAAGTTGCCGATTGGCGTAACTTGTTTAGGACTTGTGTTCTGGTCCATGTTGGATTTTTAGCCCAAACCAAAGCGGCAATTCCGGCCGTAGTAGCAGTAGCTACAGATGAACCGCCTACATAATCCGATTGGTTATCGTAGTAACTGGTCACCGGAACTGTATTTCCGGAACCGTTGCGTTGCATGGCTACCGTAAACTCTATTTTGCCACCGGTATGACAAACGTCACAAGCTTGGTTGGAAGTACCTTCTTTCACTCCGGTTACCGCCACTGTTTCCGCCATAGAGGCCGGGAAAATCACACCAACAAAAGTGGTGAAAGAGGTAGACGTTCCTCCGGCACAAAAAATCAACTTGCCTTTGTTGTAAGCATATTTCACACCGTCTGAAATTTTACCGACCGAAAAAATATGTCCCATCGACATGGAAATGATTTTCACATTGTTGTTATTTCCCAAAGCGGTGAAAGCATTTTTAACACCGTTTTGCTCGTGATAACCGTCAAGCACCACATTGGATGCCGCTCTGTAAGTTACTAAATTGGCATTGTAAGCCACACCTACCGGCAATCCGTTGTCGTTACGCGGTGCTGCAGCTACAGAGGCCATGCTGGTACCATGACCGCATTGGTCGTTAGGTCCGTCAGTGCCGGTTGACCAAGGCCAAATAGAATCTACATAAACACCAAATTTCTGAATAGTCCTACCGGAAGACAATCCGTCATTGAAACTACTGCCCAATAAAGTTTGATTGGGAGATGTACCGGTATCTACTATCCCAATGGTAACACCGGCACCGGTACTGAAATTCCAAGCACTCGGAATGTTGTGTTGATAGAATGTCCACGGTGATTTGGCGTTAGGCGTTATAGTGGTATAATCGGCTGTATTAAGTGTAGTGGCATCAAATCCGCAACCCGAGCTGGTGCTTGAGGAATCTGATTTTTCCAGACTCCCACTCAAAGCAAAATACTTAAAATCACCAGGTTCTATGTAACGGATATACTTGCTTTGTCTTAGTGCAATCAAAGTTTCTTGTTTCTTAATTACTACGTCCATTAAATTCAAATACGAATCAGCATTAATCAGTATTTCCGATAAGGCTTGTCCTTCATACTGTTGAATAATGGTCAACAATTGCTTTTGAACCGCAGCATTATTAGTGCTTTTACTTCTGTCGAAATCATTGCTGTTGTTACCAAAACCAATGGTTATTATGTTTTGTCCATGTACTGAAGCACTCCATAACATATGCGTTGAAGCGTCTTTCCAATTGAAAAAACCCTTAGTTTGCAAAGCTTCGTCTATTTTGTTTTTTACTTCCATAGCCGACATGGGAGTCCGCTGTGCGTCGCTAATCACTATCGCGTTTTCTTGAATACTGTCATCTTTGCTACAAGAAACAGTTAAGAATAACGCAACAAAGGCAATTTTTAGTAATCTGTTTACCATATTGTTATTTTTTTAATACTACAGTTACGAATATACCAAATTAAACCACTGATTATCGCATTGTTAATAAATAAAAAAACCTGCAAGGACTGCAGGTTTTTACAACTAACTTTAATTAATAACTATTATAATTTACCGTTTTTAATCTCGTCTACAATCTCCGGATTCAATAATGTGGTAATGTCTCCGAAATTTGAGAAATCGCCTTCCGCTATTTTTCTCAAAATACGACGCATAATTTTACCCGAACGCGTTTTAGGCAAGCCTGATACAAACTGAATTTTATCCAATTTAGCGATAGGTCCGATTTGATCGGAAATCAATTGGTTGATCTCTTTGGCCAAGTTTTCTTGGTTACGACTTTCCCCAACTTCTTTCAAAATCACAAAACCGTACAAGGCGTTTCCTTTAATATCATGCGGGAAACCAACAATAGCACTTTCTGCTACGGCAGGATGCTCGTTGATGGCATCCTCGATTGGTGCTGTTCCTAAATTATGACCCGAAACAATGATTACATCATCTACTCTACCGGTAATTCTGTAGTAACCTACCTCATCACGCAAGGCACCGTCACCGGTAAAATATTTGCCAGGGAAAGCTGTAAAATAAGTTTCTTTATAGCGTTGGTGATCGCCCCAAATGGTTCGGGCAATAGATGGCCAAGGGAATTTAATACACAAGCTGCCGGTTACTTGATTACCCTCGATTTCGTTACGCAATTCATCCATTAAAACAGGCTGAATACCCGGTAACGGCAAGGACGCATATGTCGGTTTGGTTGGGGTTACAAAAGGAATTGGCGATATCATAATACCTCCTGTTTCGGTTTGCCACCAAGTATCTACCAACGGACAACGCTTTCCTCCTACGTGGTCGTTGTACCAGTGCCAAGCTTCTTCATTAATAGGCTCTCCTACGGAACCAATCACTTTTAAAGAACTTAATGGATATTTTTGAACATAATCTAAACTTTCTTTGGCCAAGGCACGAATGGCTGTTGGCGCGGTGTAGAATTGGGTTATGTTGTGTTTTTCAATCACTTCCCAAAAACGGCTAAAGTTTGGATACGATGGTACGCCTTCAAAAATTACGGTGGTAGCCCCGTTTAATAATGGTCCGTATAAAATATAAGAGTGTCCGGTAATCCAACCAATATCGGCAGTACACCAATAAATATCGTTTTCTTCGTAGTTGAAGATGTTTTTAAAGGTATAAGCCGTATAGACCATATAACCGGCAGTGGTATGTACCATTCCTTTTGGTTTTCCGGTAGAACCTGAAGTGTACAAAATAAACAACGGATCTTCTGCGTCCATAATTTCGGCTACGTTGTTCGGAATGGCTTCGTCTAAAAGCGGTTGCAACCAATAGTCGCGACCTTCTTTCATATTTACTTCAGTATTTGTTCTTTTTACTACAAAAACTTTTTCTACGGTTGGGCATTTCTCTAATGCTTCGTCTACGATGCCTTTTAAGTCTATAGATTTGTTGCCCCGGTAACTACCATCGGAGGTAATTACTACTTTACACTCACAATCGGTAATACGGGCAGCCACTGCTGAGGCCGAGAAACCTGCAAAAACCACAGAGTGAATAGCTCCGATTCGGGCACAAGCCAAAACTGCTACCGCCAATTCCGGTATCATAGGCAAATAGATACAAACGCGATCGCCTTTTTGAACGCCTTGGTCGCGCAATACATTGGCTAATTTTGATACACGAGCGTACAGTTCGTTATAAGTAATATGTTGGGCCGGTTCATCAGGATTGTTAGGTTCAAAGATGATGGCTGTTTTATCGCCGCGACGGGCCAAATGTCTGTCAATACAGTTTTTGGTAATGTTTACTTTAGCATCCACAAACCATTTGAACTTTGCTTGTTGGAAATCAAAGTCGAAGACTTTATCCCATTTTTGGTACCAAGTAAAATTCTCATCTGCAATTCGGTCCCAAAATTTTCGTGGTTCGCGGACCGATTTTTTATACATTTTGAAGTAGTGCTCCAAATTTAGTATTTTGTAATAACTCATTGTAAATCTTATTTTATTATCGTTTTGTAATGTAAATATAAATATTCTGTTAGTCCGATGTTAAATTTTCTTGCTAAATAAATATATATAACTTTATCAAACGAATTTAAGTTAGGATTACCCCGTCTTTCATTTCAATGATTCTGTCGCTTTTTTTAGCAAAATCATCATCATGAGTTACCGCTATGATGGTTTGTCCGAAATTTTGCGTGAGTTCTTGAAAAATATCAAAAACCACAGCCGTATTTTTACTGTCTAAATTGCCTGTTGGTTCGTCACCCATAATAATCAGCGGATCATTGATTAGTGCTCTCGCAATGGCTACACGTTGTTGTTGTCCGCCCGAAAGTTTACTGGCCGGTTTGAGTGCTTGCTCTTTCAAACCTAATATTTCCAATTTTTCATAAGCCTTTTGCTCAATCTCGCTTACAGACCATTGACCTAATTTAAGCGCGGGTATCATTACATTACGCAAACAAGAAAACTCGGGCAACAGGTAATGAAACTGAAACACAAACCCAATTTTTTGATTTCTAATTTCGGCCAAAGCATCAGTACTTAAACCGGTAACCAATTGATTGTCGATGTACAACTCGCCATTGTAATCGGTATCCATGGTTGAAAGGATGTACAACAGTGTTGATTTTCCGCTGCCTGATTTTCCTATCATGGAGAGAAACTCTCCTTTTTTAACATCAAATGAAATGTTTTTCAACACCTGAAACTCTGTTGGTTGATGGAAAAACTTATCTATGTTTTTGGTCTCGAGGATGTTCATTTTATTTTCTTAAGATTTCAACCGGATCAACATTAGCGGCTTTTTTAGCCGGTATATACCCTGCAAAAAAGGTAATTACCAAACCGATGACGATGCCTTGTGCAAACTTCTTGGTTTCATAATCTATGGGAAAGTACCCTATGTCGCCTCCCACATAAACTCTTTTTAACAATGTAATTAAAATAGTAGCCAAAACCACCCCACCGATAACCCCCATTACTCCAATAGAAACGGCTTGGGTTACAAAAATCCGGATCACATCTTTCCCTTTAAAACCCATTGCCTTTAAAATAGCAATGTCATTGATTTTTTGAGAAACGGTCATATTTAGTATGTTGTAGATTCCGAAACCGGCCACCAGTAAAATGGTCAGTGACACAAAGGTGATAATCATCTTTCGCATTTTATTGGCGGCCATCAAAGTTTCGTTGGCTTGCTTCCATCCTTCTGCTTTGTAACCACAGAGTGCTTCTAATTTAAGGGCGACCGCTTCCGCATTTTCTGGATCGGTGATATTAACGTTGATGTCGGTAATATAACTTGTCCCTTCTTTTAACAATTGTTGCGAGGCTGAAATATTGATATAAGACTTAGTTTTATCTGTATTCGAGTTATTAGTTTTAAAAATTCCGATAACCTTAAAAATACGATTCACCCCTTTGGAAGAAGTAAGACTTAAGTTGTCATTCACTGCTAAATTCATTTTTGCAGCTATACCACTGCCTATAACTATGCCGTTCGGATTGGATTTTAACAAGTCGAAATTCCCTTCCACCATAAACGATTTGATATTGTACATCAAATTGGCTTCATCGGGCTTGATACCCACAGCCAAACCGGAGATTTGTGATTTCCCGTTGTTGTAAAAAACATTCGAATTCACCTGAGGTGTTACTACGGTTACCTCTTCTTGTTTTAAAATGGTTTCTATGACCAAACCGGGATTGATGATGGTATTGTTTACCGGCACCACTTTTGGGTTGATGATGATGGGTTTTGCAGCTGAATCTCCAATTAAAGGTTTGCTGATTTCATCGTCTTTATAAACACGAATGTGACTGGTAGTTTTAAAAATGGAAGCATTCGAGCTTTTGTCAAAACCAACCATCATACTGTTCATAAAGATGTAAATCGACATTCCCAAAACCACACCCAAAACGGCTACCGCTGTGAGTTTCTTATTAGAAACTATGTAAGTCTTGGCAATGACTGAATTGATATTCATGACTAAGGTTTTAATGGTAAGAGTATGTCATTCTCTTCTATCCCGCTCAAGACTTCAACGTATTCTGTAGAAATGATTCCGGTTTTCAGGATGACGGTTTCTTCTTTGTCTTTTACATTGACTTTATTACCAAAGCCAAGATAATTTCGAGGAATTAATAAGGCATTTTTCTTTTCTGACACTAAAACATTGGCTTCCAACTGGGTCCCGAAAAGCGAATGTGACAAAGATTCGTTAAAGGTAACTTTACAAATAAAGGACTGCGACTGGGTATCGAAGGCCGACAAAATTTCGGTTATTTTACCATTATAAACTTTAGTCTTATCAGTATTGAGTTTTACATAAACCGTTTGCCCTAATTTGACTTTACCGATGCTGTTTTCATCAACATTTAAAACGGCTTCAACTTTTTGTTGGTTTCCTATGGTGGCAATCAAATCGCCTTTCTTTACATAATCACCATTGTTCTTATATTTTTTTACCACTGTCCCGCTCTCAGCTACTACAACCGAGTTGTATCCTTTTAACACTTGATTGCTTTTTAATTGTGCATTCGTAGCTATAAGTTGTTGTTTGGCCTGTTGGAGTACTTGGTCATATTGTTTTTTAAGTGCTTTTAAATTGGCCAATGAATTTTTTGCTGCCAATTGGGCATTTTCATATTCCACTTTAGAGCCTATATTATTTTGTTGCAAACGCTCATACCGTTCGGCTTGTTTTTTATCTTGAAGGTATTTGCTTTCGGCGAATTGGATATTTTGTTCCAATTGCAATAAAGCCGGTGCGTTAGCAGTTACATTTTCTTTGGAGATCACCAATTGCTCTTGTGCACTTTCTGCATTGATTTGGTTAACTTTATTATCGATAGCCGCGATAACCATACCTTTGGTTACAGTTTGGCCAGCTTCAAAAACAACCTTTTCCAGCACTCCATCGGTTTGAGCAATCAAGTTATAGGAATCGTCCCACTCTAATTGTCCCGAGGCAAAAACCAATTCCTGTATGTCTTGTCGAATAGGTTTAACTTCTGCCTCTCTGCTACAAGAGACCAACAAAAAAAACATCAAAAGGGAGACTAATTGTTTCATAAGGTGAATAATTTGATATTGGTTGCCATGATAGCGTTACCCTGCGATATAAGGTCCAATTGAAATTTGGAAAACTTCCATTTGAGCATCATCATCCGGAAACTTCCGGTAATGATATGCACCATATCAGATGTGGTAATATGATGAGTAAATTCTTGATTATCTTTTCCTTGCTCGATGATGGTGGCTATCAATTGGGTTTTATATTGTATCAAATGCATGATGGCTTGGTTGATTTTTTCTGATTCGTCGAACAAACCTTCCGACAAAATGGCTACTACATAATGTGGGTTTTCTGCAAAAAACCGAAACTGACTGTTAAACAATGTTGTCAACTTGGCTGTTGCCGTAGCATTGCTTTGCGCAACAACATCCAAACGTTCTTTCATGGATGTGGCCAAGTAGTTTAACAACAAAACCACTATGTCTTCTTTGTTGGTAAAATGTCTGTACAAAGCACTTTCGGAAAAACCCATTTCTTGAGCCAAGTTTTTGGTTGTAAGCCCTTTGATGCCTTTTTCCATCAACAATTTCCCGGCAGAATCTATAATTTCTTGTTGGCGTTTTGAAGTAGAGTCTGTCATTCTGATTAAGTTAGTGAATATTCACTTTGCAAAGTTATACAAAAAAACCAATCGCATTAAGAAAGGATTGGCTTTTTTAAAATTTATTTAAAACTGCCTATTTTGGCCAATTCTAACACTTCTTTTACTTCATCTATAATGGCTTCATCATCTATGGTGGAAGGAACTTGGAATTGATCACCATCGGCTATACTTCTTAATAATTTGCGAAGAATTTTACCTGAGCGGGTTTTAGGCAATCGATTCACTACAACCACATCCCGCAAAGAAGCCACGGCACCGATTTGTTCCCGAACTAATTTCACTACTTCGTGTTGCAACTGGAAATGCTCTATTTCTTCCCCGAGTTTGGTTACCACCAAAGCCAACGGAATTTGACCTTTCAACTCATCGTTAATACCAATCACAGCGCATTCTGCTACGGAGTGATGTGAAGCCACTATTTCCTCCATCTCGGCTGTTGACAAACGGTGACCGGCTACGTTGATCACATCATCTACCCTACCGGTGATATAAATGTATCCGTCTTCGTCTTTGTAACCACCATCGCCTGAGAAATAATAACCGGGAAATTTATTCAAATAGCCGGCTTGAAAGCGTTCATTGTCGTTCCAAATATCCAGCAAAGTTCCCGGAGGCAAAGGCAATTTTATCACTACATAACCTTCTTCATTGGGACCTAACTCCTGTCCGTTTTCCCCTAAAATAACAATATTATAACCTGAAACGGCCTTCCCGGAAGAACCCGGTTTGATTGGTAAATATTCAACGCCCATCATATTGGCTATCATTGGCCAGCCCGATTCGGTTTGCCACCAATGGTCGATGGCAGGAATCGGAATATGCTCTCGGTACCATTCTAATGTGGCTACATCACAACGCTCTCCTGCCAAGAATTGGGTTCTCAAACAAGATAAATCGTATTGTTTGATGAACTCACCGTTAGGATCTTCTTTTTTGATAGCTCTGATGGCTGTGGGTGCTGTAAACATGACGCTAACCCTATGCTCTGCAATTACGCGCCAAAAAGTACTGGCATCAGGTGTTTTAATAGGTTTCCCTTCAAAAACTATAGTAGTGTTTCGGTTGAGCAACGGACCGTAAACAATGTAACTGTGGCCCACAACCCACCCCACATCGGACGCAGCCCAAAAAACCTCACCCGGTTGAACACCGTAAATTTTTTGCATGGAAAACTTAAGTGCTGTGACATAACCACCGGTATCACGTACTATGCCTTTGGGTTTACCGGTAGTACCCGAAGTGTATAAAACATATAAAGGATGTGTAGATTCTACCGACACACAATCGGCTTCTTCAGAGCCATAGATAAGTGCGTCGTAATCAACATCGTATTTTTTAAACGGAATTCTGGCGCCCAATTTCCTATTGAGCACTACTACTTTTTTCGGTTTGTGCTCAGCCAACTCGATAGCTTCATCCACCAATGGCTTGTAGGCAATTAATCGGTCTATTTCAATTCCTGAAGAAGCGGTGATGATGACTCTCGGTTTGCAATCGTCAATTCGAATAGCCAATTCGTGTGGTGCAAATCCACCAAAAACCACCGAATGCGTTACGCCAATTCGGGCACAAGCCAACATGGCAAAAGTGGCTTGCGGAATCATAGGCATGTAAATTACCGCGGTATGACCTTTTTTTAAGCCCAAGGAAATCAGCCCTCCGGCCAAACGAGCGACTTCAGATTTGACTTCGTTATAAGTATATTTTTTTACGGTTTGGGTCACCGGCGAATCATAAATCAGCGCTACATCGTTGCCAAAACCATCGTTGATATGTTTATCGAGTGCTAAATAACAGGCATTTAAGCTGCCGTCTTTATACCACAAAGGGTAACCGGTTTCATCGGCAGAAAGTATGGTTTGCGGTTGGGTAAACCAATCCACTTGACGGACTTGTTCACCCCAAAAAGTTTCAGGATTTTGAATGCTTTGGTTGTATAATTCTTGGTAATTCATGGTTTAGGTTAGGTTGGTAACAGTTTAATTCACAGCTTAAATGTAACCATTATTAGCTTACCTATCAAAACTTTGTTGCTAAATAAGTATACACAACTTTGGACTTTTCAATGTAAATCGAAACTAAGAATACCGTTATTCCAACAGGGATTATACCAACCTAAACCTATTTATTACTCCAGTAATTCATTCACTTGCTCTACTACTTTTTTAATAGAGAACGGTTTGGTTAAATAGGCATCAGCACCAAGAGTTAATCCTTTTTCGATGTCACTTTCTTTGTTTTTGGCCGAGAGAAACATCACTTTACAATGCTGAAGTTTTTCGTTTTTCTTAATTTGTTCCAAGGTTTCAAAACCGTCCACAAAAGGCATCATAATATCCAGTATAATTACATCAGGAAGTTGGTTTTGCAATATATCCAAAGCTTCCTGACCGTCACGGGCAATAAACACTTCAAAGTTGTTCTTTTTGAAAGTGTACTCTAAAGACATCACGATATTGGGTTCGTCGTCTACAATTAAAATCTTTCTCATAACTGCTGTTTTTTGGGTAACGTAAAGGTCAAACACGCGCCGCCGGTAGCATTGTTGGTGGCCCAAATATTCCCTTTATGGTGTTCTATAATTTGTTTGCAAATGGCCAATCCTAATCCGCTCCCGATAGGCTTTTTGAAATTCTGATTGGTCGATTGGTAAAACTTATCAAATATATTTTCAAAATCGGTAGTGGCTATGCCTTTACCGTTATCACTTACTTCTACTTGCACATAGTCGAACTTATCATACACCGCCAAAGTAATCAAACCATTTTTGTCCGGGCAGAATTTTATGGCATTCGACACCAAATTGGTCACCACTTGTACTATGCGGTCTTCATCATATTCGGCTTTTAAATTGGCATTGCCTTCTAAGTGAATATGGATGTTTTTATTGTTAATGAGTTGCTGCAATGGCTCTATAGAATTCTCTATAGTTTCCATAATTTTGTGTTTGGCCCAATGCAATTTTTGGCGACCGGTTTCAAATTTTTCCAAATCCAAAATTTTATCAATCAAACGGTTCAAACGATCGGATTCGGAAATGATGTTTTGCAAAAACTGTTTGCGCAATTCCTCGGGAATTTCATCATCGTCGTACAAAATCTCGCTCGACGCACGAATTGCCGTAATAGGTGTTCGCAATTCGTGGGTTACCGTATCAAGGAATTCATCTTTTTGCTTGTCTTTAATCATCAATGATTGGTTAGCTTCCTGCAATTTGGCCGATATTTCCTTGAGTTCAATGGAGGTTTCCATGAGCTTTTTATTGATGATGATGTTCTCTTTCGATTCTTCCAATATCTTTAACACCTCAGGCAAGGTAATTTTTTCTTCTTTCACCACGCTTGAGATAAGGATTTTAGCAGAAGCTGTGCCAATATGACCGGTCAGTAGGTTTTCAGAGAATTTGATCAAACGCGCATCGGCTAATTCTTCGTTTTTATCTACGTTGTATTTAACGTTAAAGATATTCATGGCGCGCTTGGTTCGATCTTCGCCTAAAAACTTAATGAGCACTTTTTCAATATCGTTTCGGTAAGCTGTTCCTTTCCATACAAAGGCATTTTCGTGCATATTGATGTATTTGTTGATGTCGAGGAACATCTCGGCATAATTGCGCTCACGGTAATTGCCTTTAAAACTTACTGAAACCGCTATATATGTCATAAAGTTGAACAACAAACTCCAAAACAGAGCATGCGGTACAGGCTGCAAATAATCGAGTCCGAACAATTGCAATGGTCGCAATAGTTCTATGCCCAAGAAGCCATTGGTGATAAAGGAAGTGTCGGACGAAGTGATTCCTAAGGCATATGGGATAAGTAACGTATACAAACAAATTACAAACCCTACGATTAGGCCGGATACTGCTCCGGTTCGTGATCCTCTTCGCCAAAACAAGGCGCCAAAAAAAGAAGGCGCCAACTGGGCAATAATCACAAAGGCAACTAAACCAATAGAAAACAAACTGTAATCTAAAGCAAAATAGCGGTAAATAAAGTAGGCTATAATGATAAGCGAGAATATCCCAATCTTACGAATATTGACAATTTTTTTGTTGATGGTGGTTTGCTCATTGTGTTGTAACCGACCTAACAAACCGTAAGGAATGATAAGGTTATTACTCACCATGGTTGACAGGCCGATGGATGAAACGACTATCATGGAAATGGCTGCCGAGAAACCGCCCAAGAAAACCATTACAGTTAAGGTTTTATTGTTAAAAAACTGTGGAATTAAAAGCGAAAAAGTATCCGAATTCACGTTTTGGCCGTCGAATAAAATATTCCCTCCCCAAGCAATGGGGTACACAAAAATATTGAACAACAACAAATACAACGGAAACAACCAAACTGCGGTGTTCACATGATTTTCACGGGTATTTTCTATAACTGACACCTGAAACTGACGTGGCAATAAGAAAATGGCGAACAACGACAATACACATAAGAAGAACCAGTTGAGCGCTTGCGGTAATCCGCCTATGGTGTTTTTTTCTCGGAAATTTTCAAGCAAAGAAGCTTTGGCATAAATATCATCAAAACCGTCGAAAACGAAAAAGGTTACATAAACCCCAATGATGATAAAGAATACCAATTTTAAGACACTTTCCAAAGCTACTGCGGTAACGATTCCTTTTCTTTTCTCGGAAGCATCCACATAGCGGGTTCCATAAATAGAGGCAAAAATCGCCAAGGCAAAAGCCACATAGGTGGTGCTGTCGTCAAATATATTAGAGTTTGACGGCGTTTGGGTAACCAAGTGAAAAGTTTCGGAGATGGCTTTGAGTTGCAAGGCAATGTAGGGCAAGATACCAAACAAGCAAACAATGGTAACTACGGCTCCTAAAAAACGACTGTTACCGTAACGAAGTGAAATAAAATCAGCTATACTCGACACTTTATTTACTCGAGAAATACGAATGATTTTCTTTAGTATAATCATCCAAGCCGGGATAATAATAATGGGACCGAGATACACCGGTAAATAGTTCAACCCTGAGTTGGCCGCCACTCCTATACTACCGTAGTAAGTCCAAGCGGTACAATAAACCGCCAGAGACAAGGAATAGATATAAGGATTATTGGTCCAACGAGAGCTTTCTTTTTTCTCTGCCCAATGGGCAATGAAAAACAGCACGCTCAAATACAACGCCAGGATGACTAATAAAGCTATACTATTCATGGTACCGTTTTATAATGAGTAAAGAAAGTAAAGCCGAAAACAACCACACCGAAAAAATGTAAATATAAATCACCGGAAATCCCAAAAGACTCTCGGCACTGTCAAACAACAATACTATGGGGAGATTGAGCCCAATGAGCAAAACCATTGAGATGATGACTAATTTTTGTTGGTGACGTTGTTTCATAAATTGCTATGCTATATAAATACCAAAAGCCCTTACAAAGTAAGAGCCCTTGGTTACCAATAAACTATTTATTTATGTTAATCTTCATATTCATCGGTGATGGCATACCAACCAAAGATGGTTAAGCCGGTTACAATTAGCGGTAATAATATGAAAAAAATAATTATTCCGAAAACTAAATCGTCTTGTTTTCCTGAGGTTAACTTCCCTCCGAAAATTCCGATTGCAAAATAGGCAACAGCCACGGCTAAAGCTATCCAAGCAATCCCTAAAAATTTCTTTAATGTGTTCATACTGTTTGTTTTAGTCGTGAAGTGTATTAATTTTTCTATCTATATAAATCATTCCGATTATGAAACATACGGCAGCAATACCAATTGGATACCACAAGCCCTCCAAGTAAAACTCAGGATCGCCGGCATCTTTAGCAGTAGTTACAAAGTACGTTGAAATAGCCGGAAGCAATCCTCCAAATATACCATTTCCAACGTGATAAGGCAACGACATCGACGTATATCTGATTTTTACCGGGAACATTTCCACTAAGAAAGCAGCTATCGGTCCGTATACCATAGTTACAAAAATAACTTGTATAAATACCATGAATACCAAGAACCACATATCACCCGAGTTGATTTTCTTGGTAACTTTGGTTTCGATTTTGTCTTTGCCTTTGTCATCCAACATCAACTTCCCGTTTTCGAAATGTTTGGTTTTAATTTCTTCTACAGTAGTACCGTCAGTGTAAGCTTTGGTAGTAGTGTAAATAGAGTCCATTTTAGTAGCATCTACTTCTTTCATGGTAGGGACCACTTTGGTTTGTTCTACAATTTCGGTTTTTTGGGCTAAGTCGGTTGAAGCATACATAGCGCGGTAAATCGGACGGTACAATAAGATTGCCAACAGCATACCGGCCATCATAATAGATTTTCTTCCGAATTTATCACTCAACCATCCAAAGAATACAAAGAAAGGTGTTCCTAAGATTAAGGCAATCCCTAATAACATGTCTACCTGCGAAGAGTCGATACTTTGTACTGTTTTTAAGAAGTTCATCGCATAAAACTGACCGGTGTACCAAACTACCCCTTGCCCCATAGTAGCCCCGAACAAGGCTAACAAAACAAATTTTAAGTTGTATTTGTGACCGAAACTTTCTTTTAACGGATTGGATGATGTTTTCCCTTCCGATTTGGCTTTGGCAAATACCGGAGACTCATCCATGTTTTTACGAATCAAGTACGATACATAAACCATTAGGATTGATACCCAAAATGGTACTCTCCAGCCCCACTCTTCGAAAGCTTCTTTAGACATGGCCGCTTTGGTAATCAAAATTACCATCAATGAAATGAACAACCCAACTGTTGCAGTGGTTTGAATCCACGAGGTCCAGTAACCTTTTTCACCTTTAGGCGCATGCTCTGCCACATAAGTAGCTGCACCACCATATTCTCCACCCAATGCTAAACCTTGTAACAAACGTAGGATTAACACCAATACCGGAGCGGCAAAACCAATGGTTTCATAACTCGGAATACATCCGATGACAAAAGTGGCTCCACCCATCAACATTAGGGTTACCATAAAAGTGTACTTTCTTCCGATTAAGTCTCCTAATCGTCCGAAGAATAAGGCACCAAACGGACGCACCACGAAACCGGCGGCAAAGGTGGCCAAAGTTGACAAGAAAGCCGCTGTAGGATTGTCTGTTGGGAAAAATTTGGTAGATAATACTACGGCCAAACTACCGAAGATGTAAAAATCATACCACTCAATCATGGTTCCCATAGAGGAAGCGGAAATCACTTTCCAAATCCCTTTTGTTTTTTTATCGCTCATACTGTATAAATATTAAATTGGTTATTAGAAACTATAGCAACAAGAAACCATGGCTCTGAAGTTACCTACCTTTTTGTTGTTACCATCAAAAGTAGCATCAGGCTTGATATCACCCCAAGTAGCACCGGTGTACTCAATCTCAGGGGTTACTCTGAATTTGTTTTGTTTGAAATCCACACGAGCCGAAACACGCATTACGTTATCAACGCCGCGGGTTCCTGAGAAACCTCTACCGTACAAAGTAGTCGGATTGTCTTTGCTAACCCCGTCGGTTTTAGTGTAACCAAAGAACAAGCCCGGCGCTACACTTTTACCATTACCGGCAATATCTACCCACATGGCTGTAGTTTTGATTCCCTCATAGGTTTCAACTTCACCCGGTGTAGTATATCCGGCAAAACCGCCCAACATTACTAAGTTGTACATGTTTTTACCGCTAATTCCGTAGGCTTTGATGTGGAATTTATCGTTGTTGTATTTAAAGTACCCTACAACTGAAGTAGTGTTTACTTTTTCTTTAGAAGCCAAACCATTGCTTACAGTTAAAGGTTGTAATGATTTGTATTCAAATCCTAAACCGGCAATCCAATTTTTGTTTTTAAATTGAAACTGTCCGTGTAGGGTTGGCAGTGGTGAATTGAAAGAAGCCGAGTTTTGCGTTCCACCGGTAGCGGTAGCTGTCGTAAACTCTCTTTCTTTGTAAGCGGTGAATGCAAAAGACAATTCTTTAGTCAGGTTTTGCTTAATACGCGCTTGCGATACCCAACCGAACGGGTTAAACATAATACCGGTACTAAAGTTAGCTACCCCCGGAAACACTTCCGGAATAAAAGTTGGGTACCAAGTTTGCCCCAAAGTTAAAGTGGTTTTTTCCCACTCCATGTTCACATAAGCGTGACGCAAACGGAACAAACCGATAGAAGCTTCGGTATTCCCAAAGAAATCACCTTCTAAGGTTCCGGTGGTTTTAGCACCCCATACATCCGGACCTTTGGCTTTAACGCCCAAACGCGATACTACCGAGAGGAAATTGGAAGCGCCGGCATCGTTAAGATCATCTCCGTTAGCATCCAATTGTTCGTCTAACGGATAAAGATTTAAGTTGTACTCACGTACTTGTGCGGAACGACGGGTGTCCCAAATGTAATCGGTTCTTACAAAACCGTAAACGCTCACATCCCACTCTTTGGCTGCCGGTGCGGCTGGTGTTGCAGGAGCTGCAGGAGTTTGCTGAGCATAGCCCGATAAAGAACAGGCGGCAAACGTTACAACTAGTAATTTTTTCATAATTAAAATAATTGGTTTTGGTTAAATTTTGTTCAGCCAAATTCCAATATTTAATTGTTCAAAAAAATTACGATATATATTATTGTAAAATACTATAGCTAATCTTTGAAACGTTCCCATTTTATAAGCATGAACTTATCTCCCAATTCGGTGATAATCATCCCAGCTCCTTTCAATACCTCTTTATTTTTAAGAAATTCCACCAATTCTAAGTGATTGTAAATCTTATAAGTGGGATGGTAATCGGTATGATTGGGTTTGGAAATTTTAAACTCTTTAACCCAATTGCTCACAGTAACATGTGACACCCCTATAATCCGCTCTATTTCGCGGTAGCTCAACCCTTCGAGATAAAGTTGCAATGCTTTGGTAACATAATAACTGTCTATCTTTTTACCCAGTTTGTTTACGGTAAAGTAATAATTGCATTTTTTGCATAAAAACCTTTGTCTGTCCTTAATTACGCCGCTTTTAACTATCGCGTCACTTTGGCATTTGGGACACGCTACAATCTCCATATATATAAATTTTGCATAAATATACTTATTTAGCAAATATACAAAAGCATTTTTGATAATTTTTTTTGATAAAAATTACATAAAGCACAATTTTATCCATTTTAAATTATAGTATCAATAATTAATTTTATAATCCGAGCCCTTTAAAAAAAACGCTTTAGCAACTATCTGTTGTAACCATCCCAAAAAAACAAGTTTTAAATTTAACATTATGTAATATATTTTCTTACTTTTAAGAAATAATCACTTGTTACTGATTATAATTACCCGCCAATTTGAATCATTATTATCATTATTAGTTTAATAAGCTATGAAATGGAAAAAACAATTTAATCTGGTCGTTACTGCATTTAGCCTGGCTTTGGCTATATTGGTATTCATTAATGTATTGCTGTTTGTAATTTTAAACCGGAACACCAAACAAGATAGTCATGTTATTCACACTTATGATGTAATACAAGTAAGCAATAATTTATTATCAACTGTAAAAGATGCTGAGACAGCGCAACGCGGTTATATCATTACTAAAGACCCTAAGTTTTTGCAACCTTACATGCATTCCGTTAAAACTAAGGACAGTTTGTTTCTAAAACTTGAACAACTTACCCAAGACAACAAAATCCAACAAAACAGACTGGAGGTCATCCAAAAACTTATCCAAAACAAATACTTGTTCATAGAGGAAACCATAGTAACCTTAAATAAGTTAGGTCCTGAGAAAACCATCGATTTGGTTAACAATGGCAGAGGCAAAATGATTATGGACAGTCTTCGTACTGAATTTCAAAAATTCAACCTTACCGAAAACAACCTATTAAAAGAACGGGCCAAAATGGCACAAAAATCAGTGAATACGCTCAAACTGATTATGGTTTACAGTAGTTTTTTGTCTATCCTTATCTTTTTGATCACCTTTTATAAACTTTTTCAAAAAATTAAGCTGCAACACAAGCAAGAAGAAGCCTTGTTTATTCAAAACGAATGGTATCAGCAAACCATGTACAGCTTGGGCGATGGCGTAATTACAACCGACATTAACGGCAACATCACTTTTATCAACCGCTCCGGTTTAGAAATTACCGGATGGACTTATAAAGATGCCGTGGGCCAACCCATAGAGTCCGTTTTTAAAATTATCAATAATAATGCCTCAGGAAAAAGTGTTAACCCTGCTTTGATGGCCATGAAGGAAAACAAAATTATTTTCCTCGAAAAGAATACCCAACTGATTCAAAAAAACGGTACCGCTATCTTTATAGACGACAGTGGCGCGCCTATCCACGACAGTCAAGGCCATATTATAGGCTCGGTATTGATTTTTAGGGACATCACTGAAAAGAGAAAAACCGAAGAAAAGCTTAACTTGATTTATAATATGTCGCTCGACATGATAGGCGTGGCTAATAAAGAAGGTTATTTTATCAGCATCAACCCGGCTGTAACTAAAATACTGGGCTACACCCCCGAAGAGTTTTTGGCCCAAAGTTACTTTGACTTTATACATCCTGACGATATAGACAGAACTGACAACGAAAAACACACCCTTTTTGAGTACATAGACACCATCGATTTTGTAAACCGCTACCGAAGCAAAGACGGCGCCTACAAATGGATTGAGTGGAATGTTACCATGGTAGGCGACTTGATGTATGCCATAGGCAGGGATATTACCGAGCGCAAAAAAGCCTACGAAATGATTGCGGAAACCCATAAAAAATTCTTCCAAATCCTCGAGTCGAGTCCGGTTGCCATTATCATCACCGAAATCGAAACCAGGAAAATTATTTATGCCAATGATTCTTTTTGTTTACTCTCTGGATTTGACCAAAAAAGTCTTGTGGGCTACAACGCCATTCAGCTTGGGGCCATAAAACCCGAAGAAGCTGAAAAGATCCTCAAAAACATCAAAGAGGAAGGCGGTCATAAGCGCGATATTGAATCGCAACTCAAACGTTTAGACGGCACCTTAATAGATGTGTTGTTCTCGGTGGAAAGCATAGAAATTGAAGGCAAAATGTGTTATATAGGTACTTTTATCGATATTACCGAAAGAAAAAAATCGGAGACCAACACCTTGCGCATGAACCTTGAACTGGAAAAAAGGGTGAAAAAGAGAACGGCTCAAATTGAAAAGCAAAAGCAATTTACCGATGAAATTTTAAATAAAATCCCAACCGAAATAGCAGTTTACGACAGTTTTGAAAAATACTTATACGTAAACCCTAAAGGGATTGAAAGCGAAGAAATAAGAGATTGGGTGATTGGCAAAACCGATTTTGACTTGTGCAAACTTAAAGGCTTAGACCCTGCGCTAGCCGAAAAAAGACATTGGTCTTTTCAAAACATCCATAAAAACGAAAGTGTTGAATGGATAGATGAAATTACCCAAGAAGACGGCAGTACCAAATACATGCTGAGAATTTTACACCCGCTTGACAAAAAGAAAAAATTTATCCTAACGGGTTACGACATTACCCAACTTAAAAATGCCGAAAAAGAAAAAACGGAATACATTAAAAGCTTAGAGGAAATGATGTTTATGACTTCGCACAAAGTCAGACTCCCTATAGCCAACATTATAGGCATAGCCGGTTTACTGGAATACGACCTAAACAAGGAAGAACTAGCCAAGATCATGGACAACGTTAAAGACTCTGTTACCGCCTTGGATACTTTTACAAGAGAACTGACGATGTTTATACATAATGTGAAGAAGAAGCTTTAAGTTGGGTTGCGAGTTGCGGGTTACGGGTTACGAGTTACGAGTTGCGGACAATTCACTTTAAACCCGAAACTTGTAAGCCGAAACATCCGATTCAATCAGTACATTCTAACTGACGGGATAGTAGTATCCGAGAACAAGAGTCTTTTAAACCTTAAACTTTTAACCCGAAACTCGCAACCTTCAAATAACCCCAGCAAAAAAGCCCCAACCGGGGCTTTTCTTATTTCAAACTGTTTAAGCTTTGCTCTATCGTGGCAATCTTGGCCAAGGCATCGGCCTCTTTTTTGCGTTCGTTGGCAATGACTTGCTCCGGCGCACCGGCTACAAATTTCTCGTTGGCCAATTTGCCTTGTACACTGCGTAGGAAACCTTGGGTGTACTTCAACTCCTCAGTCAGCTTAGCAATTTCCGCAGCAATGTCGATGTTACCGGATACCGGTATAAAGTACTCATTCGACTTTACACGGTAAGTTAAGGCACCGTCTACTTTATCGGTCACATAGTCCAATTCGGATAAGTTACCCAATTTAACAATTACGCTGTCAAAATAAGTCGAAGCCTTTTCGTGGTTTACCACTTTTAAGGCTACGGCATCTTTCATTGCTATGTTTTTGTCCTTGCGGATGGTTCGGATACCGGCTATGACTTCGGCAGCGAACTCAAAATCGGCTATTAACTTTTCGTTGTAAGAGGCTAGCTTTGGATACTCGGCTATAATTAAAGCTTGCTCGGGTGTTCTTCCGGCTATGTGTTGCCAAATCTCTTCGGTTAAGAACGGCATAAACGGATGTAACAACTTTAAGTTGGCTTCCAACATTTCGATGGCTTTGTCAAACGTAGCGCGGTCGATTGGCTGTTGGTAACCCGGTTTAATCATTTCCAGGAACCACGAACAGAAGTCGTCCCAAACCAATTTGTATATCGCCATCAAGGCGTCGGACAAACGGTATTTTTCAAAATGGTTTTCAATTTCCGCTAAGGTTTGTTGCAACTTGGCTTCGTACCATTCGATAGCTACTTTAGCACTTTCCGGTTGCGGAAGGTCGGCTACTTCCCAACCTTTTACCAAACGGAAGGCATTCCATATTTTGTTGGCAAAAGCCTTACCGTTGTTGCATAATTCCTCATCAAACAAGATGTCGTTTCCGGCTGAAGCACTCAACAACAATCCTACTCTAACACCATCAGCTCCAAATTTTTCAATCAGTTCCAACGGTTCAGGCGAATTGCCTAATGACTTCGACATTTTACGACGCTGTTTGTCGCGCACCAATCCGGTTAAATACACATTGGTAAACGGTTTTTTACCGGCGTATTCGTAACCCGCAATAATCATACGCGCTACCCAGAAGAACAAAATGTCCGGTCCGGTTACCAAATCGTTGGTAGGATAATAGTATTTAAAATCTTCGTTTTCGGGATCTAAAATACCGCCAAATACTGCCATAGGCCATAACCAAGAAGAAAACCAGGTATCGAGAGCATCCGGATCTTGAGTGAGGTTGTGGGTTTCGAGTTGCGGGTTGTTGGTTTTGGCTCTGGCAAGCTCAAGCGCAGTTTCTATATTTTCAGCAACCACAAAATCATCTTTGCCCTCGCCATAGTAATAGGCCGGGATTTGTTGTCCCCACCACAATTGGCGCGAGATGTTCCAGTCGCGGATATTTTCCAACCAATGACGGTAGGTATTGTTAAAACGCGACGGGTATAATTTGATTTCTTCGGTTTCCAATACGGCTTTGATGGCCGGTTTTACCAATTCTTCCATGCTAAGGAACCATTGGTCAGACAAACGCGGCTCGATTACGGCTTTGGTACGTTCTGAAGTGCCTACTTTATTCAAATGCGTTTCGGTTTTGGCCAAAGCACCTATTTGTTCTAATTCAACAGCTATTTCCTCACGCACTACAAAACGGTCTTTGCCTTGGTAGTGCAAGCCATAGGAGTTTAAGGTAGCATCTTCGTTAAAGATGTCGATAATTTCCAGGTTGTGTTTTTCACCTAAGGTTTTATCGTTCACATCGTGCGCCGGCGTTACTTTTAAACAACCGGTTCCGAATTCCATGTCCACATACTCGTCAAAAATGATAGGGATTACGCGGTTGCAAATCGGTACGATAGCTTTTCTACCTTTTAGGTGCGTGTAACGCTCGTCTTCGGGATGGATACAAATAGCAGTATCGCCCAATATGGTTTCCGGACGAGTGGTAGCGATGGTTACAAACTCGTTTGAACCTTCGATTTGGTATTTTAAATGGTACAATTTACCTTGATGCTCTTCGTAAATCACTTCTTCGTCGGACAAAGTAGTTTTGGCCTCCGGATCCCAGTTGACCATTCGGTAACCGCGATAGATATAGCCTTTATTGTATAAATCAACAAACGAGCGAATTACGGAAGCCGACATGTCGGGGTCCATAGTAAACTTAGTTCTGTCCCAATCACAAGAACAACCCAATTGTTTGAGCTGCTCTAAGATAGTACCGCCGTATTTGTTGGTCCAATCCCAAGCGTGTTTGAGAAACTCTTCTCGGGTTAAATCGTTTTTGTTGATGCCTTCACTTTTCAACTTGGCCACTACTTTGGCCTCGGTAGCAATTGAAGCGTGGTCGGTACCGGGAACCCAACAAGCATTAAAGCCTTTCAAACGGGCACGACGAATCAACACATCCTGTATGGTGTTGTTTAACATGTGGCCCATGTGCAAGACTCCGGTCACATTAGGTGGCGGAATGGTAATGGTGTATGGTTTGCGGTGGTCTGGTTTAGAATGAAAATAGTTGTTTTTCATCCAGTAGTCGTACCATTTTTTTTCTACTTCTTGGGCGTTGAATTGCGCTGGAATCATATGATTTTAGATATCAGATTTAGATTTTAGATTTTCGGATTACAGAAGTGAGAGACCTATGCCTATTAGCCCCGATTAAAGAGGCTACCACGTAGCCCGTAAAGCGGGAATATGGATAACAGATACACACTAACCACTCGCTCCTAACCCTCTGGCACAGCTTTTGTAAACTGAATTGCAAAAGTAACTAATAAAGACTTTAGAAAAAATTAAGAATTAAATTTTTGTGCATTAATTTAAACCCAGTATTTTTACTAACCAAATACAACGTTTGACCTATGAAAAAAATAATACTTATCGCAACTCTCCTTGTTAATGCAGTGGTTTTTGCGCAAGACGGTCCTAAAATTGAGTTTAAAGACAAAGACAACACCATAGATTACGGCAAAGTGACCAAAGAAGAAGACAGTGGTTTGCGCGTGTTTGAATTTACCAATACCGGCAATCAACCCTTGTTGATTAAAGACGTGAAAAGCAGCTGCGGTTGTACGGTGCCAAGCTTTTCTAAAGACCCGATTATGCCGGGCAAAACCGGAAAGATTGAGGTGAAATACAATATGAATCCGGGGCCTATCAGAAAAACCATTACGGTAGAAAGTAACGCGGTAAATGTAGACGAAGGTCGAGTAGCTTTAAAAATAAAAGGCGAAGTAATCATCAAACCGGTAGAGAACCTGCTGGAAAAAAAGACAAAAAGTCCATTAATGCAATAACAGAAACTCCCGATTGAATCGGGAGTTTTTTTTATAAAATACTTTTTAGTTGGAACTTGTAGGTTAAGAACACCCCTTTGCGTTCCACTTCCAAAACTATAGTTCTACCCTCTTCAGATTTGAGTAGCTCATTAATCGTTTCTATGGTTAAATTATGGGCATCTCTACCATTAATTTTTACGATACGGTCACCTTTTTGCACTCCGGCCAATTGGGCTACCGATCCTTCCCTAACATTAAAGATTCGGAAAATAGGTTTTAGTTCAAACTTGATTTTGAGGTTGTCTTGCAAATGCCCTGTATTGCTTTGCTTGGTGGTGTAAATTGCTGCGGTACCATTGCGCTCCTGATAGGTTTGGGTTACCCATTCGAGACCGTCATGTTGTACTTCGAGACCACTCATGTTAAAGTTGAAAGGAGCGTTAATTTTAGAACCGGGTTTAGAATAAATACAACTGCTTGGATAATCAAAAAAAACTGAAAAACGCGACAATACGCCTCCGCCTAAAGAGCCAATACGATCACTAACAAAACTAACACTACTGATAGAAGTTGAATCGGGAAAAGTGCCTATCGGATTTTTGAAAGTTGTATCACCAAAGGCAAAACTTTCCATTCTTGCTCTTTGTCCGTAAACATTGCCACTGAAACCTCGACCTAAAAAACATTTAATGGTTTTAGACGGCAAAACCAAGTTAGGTGCTTCACTCAAAAACAACCAAATAGCATCGCTGTTCCCCGTATCTATAAGCATTTTTGACCTTCTGGGGTTTTGCACAGTCACTACAGTAGTGTAGTAGTAAGGTTTGTTGTTTTCTAAACTAACCTCCTCTTTCTTATATTTTTTTAGGATGCGCTTTCTCACTTTACTATTGCTTTCGTGGTAAACTACAACTTTTTTCTTATCGTAATCAATTTCCACCAAATGATCTTTAAAAAAATGATAGCCAATAATGCCATTAACCGGTATGCCTACTTGAGAAGAAAAGTTAAACTCTTGATCGAGTATCAAATAAATCTCGTGATCTTCATCAACAAAACCCGAAACTTCTAGTTTGTTTCTGGAGGATTTAAAGGCCTCAACCGCTTCACTGCTTCCTAAACCTTTCAATTTAATTTTTTCTAATTGGTGCAAACTCACTTCTTCTTTATCATCTAAACTAAACAACACTGTTTCCTCTACTCCGGTATCTAACAAAAAAGTCAAAGTTTCACCATTAACCTTAATGGGAATAAAAATCAAATTATTAATCATTTGAAAAGGGATAACCACTTTTTTTTGGTCTTTTTTAAAATGGAAACCCGGCTGACAAAAACAGAAACTAAGGCTGATAAAAAAGAATAGTAATGAATAGAAGAATCTCATTATGTGTGATTTTTGTTAAATTTAATAAAAAACAAAGGCTAAAAAATAATTTTTAACAATTTTTAAGGCGTTTAATGCATTGTTTTCAAACTAAAAAAGTCGCAAATTTGCAGCACTAAATTCAACAACATGCCTAAGATATCTCTGAAAGGTCAGCAAATGCCTGAATCGCCCATCCGAAAGTTGGTTCCGTATTCTGAAATTGCTAAGAAAAAAGGACACAAAGTATACCATCTCAATATTGGTCAACCCGATATCAAAACTCCCGATGTTGCTCTTAATGCGGTAAAAAATGCCGACATTAAAGTATTAGAATACAGCCACTCGGCCGGTTTTGAAAGTTACCGTACCAAATTATCCGCTTACTACAAGTCACACGGCTTACCTATTGATATTGCCGATATCATTATTACAACCGGTGGTTCCGAAGCCTTGTTGTTTGCTATGGGAAGCACTATGGATGCCGGTGATGAAATCATTATTCCGGAACCGTTTTATGCTAACTACAACGGATTTTCAACAGCTTCCGGCGTAAAGGTTGTACCGGTAATTTCTACCATAGACGAAGGCTTTGCCTTACCACCTATTGCTGCTTTTGAAAAATTGATTACCCCAAAAACCAAAGCCATCTTAATTTGTAATCCTGGCAATCCAACCGGTTATTTGTATTCGCAAGAAGAAATCATGCAGTTGGCTGCCATTGTAAAAAAACACGATTTATTCCTGATAGCCGACGAGGTTTATCGCGAGTTCATTTACGACGAAAACGAAAAACACTTTTCGGTAATGAATGTACCCGGCTTAGAAGAACACGCTATCATGATTGATTCGGTTTCTAAAAGATACAGCATGTGCGGCGCTCGAATTGGTTGTATCGTTTCTAAAAATAAAGAAGTCATGGCTACAGCTATGAAATTTGCCCAAGCCCGTTTGAGTCCGCCAACCTACGCTCAAATTGCCAGCGAAGCCGCTTTGGAAACGCCACAAAGTTATTTTGACGATGTAATAGCCGAGTACAAAGACCGTCGTGATACACTAATTGCCGAACTGCAAAAAATTGAAGGGGTAAAAGTGGCTACCCCAAAAGGTGCATTTTACTGTATCGCACAATTGCCGGTAAAAAACGCCGACGATTTTGCCCAGTGGTTATTGGAGTCTTACGACAACAACGGCGAAACTGTAATGGTTGCACCTGCCGCAGGTTTCTATTCTACACCGGGAGTTGGATTAAACGAAGTACGCATTGCTTATGTGCTTAAAAAAGAAGATTTAATCCGCTCGGTAGCTATTTTAAAAGAAGCTTTGAAAGTGTACAATGCTTAACTTTCAATCCTCATTATAAACAAAAACGCCTCAATTAAAAGAGGCGTTTTTTGTTTTTAGGAGCACACCTTTGGTCTTTCTTAGACTACTGCTCCCGCCATTCGCGCTACACGGTAGCTCGCTGCTGTCGGGGCTAAGTTCACCTTGGGTAGTTTGTTAGAACAGTGCTAACTACAAATGGATCAAATGAAAACCGTATTCCGAAATTACCAACTTATGTGTTTCTCTGTAAATAAGGTACTTATTCACCATTATTAGAGTTTCCGCAGTAGAAGGAAAAATATACTCACAAAATTGTTGGTTGACTTCAAAAAATTGAATCGGATCTTCTATCTTTTCACCACGAAAATAATACTCCACCAATAATGGAGTATCGTATCTTTGAGCTTGCTCAAATACAGTAGACAAAATCATGAGTTAGGTTAGTTTGAATTGGGCATATAAATGTAGAGAATTCTTATAAATAGTAAATGTTAAAACCACTACTCTAAGATGTTAAAAAAAGGAGTTGTTAAACGGTAAAGGCCTAAAAAACCTACAAGAAAAAGCTCTTTTTAACAAATTTGATTCCCTGACACCAACTCCAATTGTCTTATCCTATCCTAAAAACCCTATTTTAAATATTGTAACATTGCTATTGCAAAAAAAAAAACCCGTTCTGATGAGCGGGTGTTTTTTTGTATTCAGGATTTTGGTTATCGCTTCAAACTAAAGTGTGCTTTAAACTGCTTCATCACACCATTCTCCGGATAATCTACCGTAAACCAGTAATCCGTTGATGGTAACGGCTGTC
>Ga0208243_1000192_pt1 | contig 45460 bp, 43 predicted proteins | sample Subbio2Aug_QV12A_FD_184826 | JGI IMG/M metagenome (GOLD analysis project Ga0208243, IMG submission 184826) | Serpentinite rock and fluid subsurface biosphere microbial communities from McLaughlin Reserve, California, USA - CR12Aug_QV12A (SPAdes) | ecosystem: Environmental > Terrestrial > Deep... | reverse complement strand
ATCGCCCGCTCCGCCCCGCGGTCGCGACCGGTGAGCAGTTCAAGCCGAACCCCGGCGGCACGGGCAAGGGGCGCCAGCCCCTCGAAGTGCTGCCGGGCAAGGATTTCCGTCGGCGCCATCATCACGCCCTGCCCGCCGGCCTCGACCGCAATCAGCAACGCCTGGAAGGCAACCAGCGTCTTCCCGGCACCGACGTCGCCTTGCAGAAGCCGGTTCATCCGCAGGGGTCGGGCCATATCGGCCGCAATCTCGGTCACCGCGCGCACCTGGGCACCTGTGGGCGCATAAGGCAGGCTTTTCAGCACCTTGTCGCGCAAAGCTCCATTTCCTTCGGTACAGATTCCCTTGCCGCGACGCAGGGTCGTCCGGGCGATGGACAGCGTCATCTGGTGCGCAAAAAGCTCGTCATAGGCGAGCCGCTGGCGGGCCGGATGCGTGAAGGCAAGTCCTGCCGCGCCGGTGGGACCATGCGCGGCCTGCAAGGCCGAGGCCCAATCCGGCCACCCTTCGCGCAGGACCAGCGCGGGATCGGCCCACTCGGCCAGCACCGGCACCCGCGTCAATGCCGCCTGCGCTGCCTTGCCGACCACGCGCTGCGTCAGGCCTGCCGACAGCGGATAGACCGGCTCATAGGCCGGGATCTCGCGGCCTTCCTCGACACGAAGGACGTGATCGGGGTGGACCATCTGCGCGATGCCGTCAAAGAACTCGACCTTGCCGGACACGAGACGGCGCTGGCCGGTCGGCAGAAGCTTCGCAAGCGCGTCGGCGCGGGCATGGAAGTAGACGAGCAGGAATTCGACCCGGGCGTCGCGGACGTGGATGCGGTAAGGGCCACCCTTGCGGCGCGGGGGGACATGCTGGCCGATCTCGACCTCGACGGTCAGCGTTGCGGGTGGCACCACCTCGCGGACCGACTGGCGCAGCGCACGGTCGACACCTGAATGCGGCAGAAGGTAGAGCAGGTCCTTGGGACGGGTCACGCCGAGACTTTCGAAGGCCTTCGCGGCCTTGGGACCCACGCCCGGCAGCGTCTCGATCCCCGCGAAGAGCGGAAAAAGCGCCTCTGGCCGGCTCATCCGCCGATCAGCTCCAGCCAGGCATCCTCGTCGATGATCTTCACGCCCAGCCGTTCGGCATCCTTGGCCTTCGACCCGGCCCCGGGCCCGGCCACCAGAAGGTCGGTCTTCGCGCTGACCGAGCCTGCCACCTTGGCGCCCAGGGCTTCTGCCCGCGCCTTCGCCTCGGCCCGTGTCATCTTTTCCAGCGTTCCCGTGAAGACGACGGTCAATCCCGCCACGGCAGAGTCAACCTGGCCCCGCGACGCGACCGGCTGGATCGTCAGCTGCGCCGCGAGCGCGTCGATGGCTTCGCGTTCGGCGGGGTTCTGGAAGGCGTCGACCAGGCTTTGCGCCATCACCTCGCCCACACCGTTGATCGAGTTCAACTCCGCCCATTCCGGCGTGCCCGGAGTGGCCCTGGTGATCGCGGCCTCGAAGGCCCCCCATGTGTTGTAGTGGCGCGCGAGAAGGCCGGCGGCGACCTCACCCACATGGCGGATGCCGAACGAGAAGATCAGCCGGTCCAGCGGGATCGTTCGCCGCGCCTCGATGGCGGCGAAAAGCTTTGCGGCGGAGGTCTCGCCGAAACCTTCGCGATTCTTCAGCTTCTGCAAGGGGTTGGCCGCGTCTCTTGCGGCAAGGGTGAAGATTTCGGCGGGGGTCTTCACAGTCAGGGTCGGGTCCTTGAAGAACATCTCGACCTGCTTGGCTCCTAACCCCTCGATGTCGAAAGCGGCGCGGGACACGAAATGCTTGAGCCGTTCCACCGCCTGGGCCGGGCAGATGAGGCCCCCGGTGCAGCGGCGAACCGAGTCGCCCTCCTCGCGGTGGGCGGGGCTGCCGCACTCGGGGCATTCCGTCGGAAAAACATAGGGTTGCGAACCGTCCTTGCGGCGGGAAAGATCGACGTCCGCCACCTTGGGGATCACGTCCCCGGCGCGGTAGACCTGCACCCAGTCGCCGACGCGGATGTCCTTGCCGCCGCGAATCGTCTCGCCCCGGCTGTCACGTCCGGCAATGTAGTCCTCGTTGTGCAGCGTCGCGTTCTGCACCACCACCCCGCCCACCGTCACGGGCTTCAACCGGGCCACGGGCGACAGTGCGCCGGTGCGGCCGACCTGAATGTCGATCCCGAGAAGCTCGGTCCAGGCAAGCTCGGCGGGGAACTTGTGCGCGATGGCCCAGCGGGGGGTCGACGAACGGAAACCAAGGCGGGACTGCAGCCCCAGGTCGTTCACCTTGTAGACCACGCCGTCGATGTCATAGCCCAGCGTGGCGCGTTGCGCTTCGATCAGGCGGTAATGGGCCAGCATCTCTTCGGGGCCGGAACAGAGAACCGTAAGAGGATTTGTCTGGAAACCCAATATGTTGAGCCGCTCGATTGCTGCGAATTGCGTCGGTGCCAGCGGGACGGACAGCTCACCCCAGGAATAGGCGAAGAAACGCAGCGGCCGGGCGGCGGTGATCCGGGCATCCAGTTGGCGGAGAGACCCGGCCGCGGCGTTCCGCGGGTTGGCGAAGGTCTTGTCATTGCTGGCGGCCTGGCGGGCATTCAGCGCGGCAAAGTCGGCGTGGGACATGTAGACCTCACCACGGACCTCGATCACATCGGGCGCGCCGCCGGCCAGACGCTGGGGAATGTCGGCGATGGTCCGGGCGTTCTCGGTGACGTTCTCCCCCACCTCGCCGTCGCCCCGGGTGGCAGCCTGCACGAGGAGCCCGTGTTCGTATCTCAGAGAAAGCGAAAGACCGTCGATCTTCGGTTCGGCCGTGTAGTGCACATCGCCGGAAAATCCCAGGAAGCGGCGCACCCTGTCGTCGAACTCGGCCACCTCTTCCGCCGCAAAGGCGTTCTCCAGGGACAGCATCCGCACCCGGTGCTGGACCTTGCCGAATCCCTCGGCCACCGCGCCGCCCACCTGGTCCGAGGGCGAATCCGCACGCTTCAACTCGGGAAACCTTGCCTCGATGGCGGCATTCCGCCGCTTCATCGCGTCGTAGTCGGCGTCCGAAATCTCGGGCGCGTCGAGCGTATGATAGGCCTTGTTGGCGTCGGCGATAGCGTGGGCCAGGCGCGAGAGTTCCTCCCGCGCCTCGGATTCCGTCAGGACCTCGACCGCCTTGTCCACCATGCCCGCACCCATCTTGCCGAAAGACGTTAGGCGGCGGGCCCGCGAAGGTAAAGATCAGGCGCTGACGGCCAGCCGGGCCTGGCCACCCGCAGGATCGCGGAGAACGTAGCCACGGCCCCAGACGGTTTCGATGTAATTGTCGCCGCCCGTCGCCTCGGCCAGTTTCTTGCGAAGCTTGCAGATGAAGACGTCGATGATCTTCAATTCCGGTTCGTCCATTCCACCATAAAGATGGTTCAGGAACATCTCCTTGGTCAGAGTGGTGCCCTTGCGCAGGGACAAGAGTTCCAGCATCTGGTATTCCTTGCCGGTCAGATGCACGGCCTTGCCTTCGACATCGACAGTCTTTGCATCCAGATTGACAGAAACCCGCCCGGTCTTGATGACGGACTGGCTGTGGCCCTTGGAGCGGCGGATGATGGCGTGGATCCGCGCGACCAGTTCTTCGCGGTGGAAGGGTTTGGTCAGGTAGTCGTCGGCCCCGAAACCGAAGCCTTTCAGCTTGTTTTCAGTGTCATCGGCACCGGAAAGGATCAGGATCGGCGTTTCCACCCGCGCCTGGCGCACCTGGCGCAGAACCTCGTGCCCGCTCATGTCCGGGAGGTTCAGGTCCAGAAGGATCAAGTCGTAATCGTAAAGCTTCGCCAGGTCGATCCCGTCCTCGCCCATATCGGTGCAATAGACGTTCAGGTTGGCATGGGTCAGCATCAATTCGATGCTGCGCGAGGTGGTGGGGTCGTCCTCAACAAGCAGAATGCGCATTCGTTAAATCTCCGCTCAGATGCTTCATCGTTAACGAGTTTGGCGGCCAATGGTTAACGTTGAGTTACTATGCCTGAGCGCGAGTCGAATAACACCTAAAGTTGTCTGTATTTCTGAATCGCTGTGACTTTCAGGCCATCATCGCCGTGCTTTGCCACCGCCGCGCGCCACAGCGCGAATTCCTCTTCCGAAAGATCATAGCGTTCCAGCGCCTCCTTCTCGGAGATGAGGCCGTAGACCACGGCCTTGACTACCACGGCCTTGCGGCTGGCCACCCAGCGGCGGGTGTCGGCCGGCGGCAGGTCGGCCCGGGAAAGAATGCTGCCATCCGGCAGGGAAACCTGCCTGGGCCCGTCGACACGCTTCAGAAACATCGCAGTTCCCTCGTTGGTTTGACGGCAGGATGGCGGAACAGGCTTAATCAATCCTGAAACGGGGGATTGAGAGTGCACAGCATTTTCATATATTCCCCATCATTCCCGTAACCCGGACAATCCCCAGGAAGGAGGGGCCAGATGCCCCGCGACCTGCCATTGAATTCCCTCGGCTTTGCCAAGCCCCCCGCCGAGACGCGGGTCGTCGTCGCCATGTCGGGCGGCGTCGACAGCTCGGTCGTGGCCGCGCAGCTGGCCGAGGAAGGCTATGACGTCGTGGGCGTCACGCTGCAGCTTTACGACCACGGCGCAGCGCTGGCGAAGAAGGGAGCCTGCTGCGCGGGCCGCGACATCCACGACGCGCGGCGGGTGGCCGAAACGATGGGTTTCCCGCATTACGTACTCGACTACGAGAACACCTTCCGCGAGGCGGTGATCGAGGAATTCGCCGACGCCTACCTCGCAGGCGCGACGCCGGTGCCCTGCATCCGCTGCAATGAACGGGTGAAGTTCAAGGATCTGCTGGCCACGGCCAAGGACCTTGAAGCCGATTGCATGGCAACGGGGCACTACATCCAGCGCAAGCTCGGCGACCACGGGCCGGAACTGCATCAGGCCGCCGACCCCGCGCGCGACCAGTCCTATTTCCTGTTCTCGACCACGCCCGAGCAACTCGGCTATCTGCGTTTCCCCTTGGGACACCTCACCTCCAAAGCGGAGACACGGGCGCTCGCGGCCAAGTATGGCCTGCCGGTCGCGGACAAGCCCGACAGCCAGGACATCTGCTTCGTGCCGAACGGCAACTACGCTGCGGTGATCGAGAAGCTGCGCCCCGGCGCGGCCGACCCGGGGGAAATCGTGGACCTTGATGGCAACGTCCTGGGCGACCACCGGGGTGTGATCCATTACACCATCGGCCAGCGCAAGGGCCTTGGGATCGGCGGCCTGGGCGAACCCCTCTACGTGGTGAAACTCGACCCCGAAACCCGCCGCGTGATCGTTGGGCCGAAGGCGGCTCTCTCGACCCGGATCATCCCGGTGCGCGAGATCAACTGGCTCGGTGACGCTCCCTTCGACTCTCGGCCCGAGTGGCACCTGAAGGTGAAGGTCCGCTCCACCCGCCCCCCGCGCGAGGCAATCATCCGCCCGACGGGTGCCACCACCGCCGAAGTGGAGCTTCTTTCACCCGAGGACGGGGTCAGCGCCGGGCAGGCCTGCGTCTTCTACGCCCCCGAAGGCAGCCGCATCTTTGGCGGCGGCTGGATCTGGAAAGGAACCGCTTCGTGAAAGCACTGCTTCTGGCAGCGGTCATCGCCCTGCCCTTGCCCGCCCTTGCCGAAACACGCGAGGAACGGGTGGCGGTCGCCTCCGAATACGTCGAACTTGCGCTTCAGGGCTTCGACATGCCGGCCATGATCGAGACGATGTACCAGCCGATCCTGAGCCAGGTCGAGGCCGGGGGTCAGACCCTGACCGAGGATCAGGTCGCGCAGATCCGCCAGCTCTACCTCGACACCTTCACCGATCCCCTGAACAAGCTGATGCGCGACCAGGCGGGGATCATGGCGGACATGATGACCCTGGCCGAGATCACCGCGCTTCGCGACTTCTACGCGACGCCCGAGGGCAAGTCGGTCATGGCGAAGCTGCCGCAGCTGACGGCCGCGCAGCAGCCGGGGATCATGGCGCTCATCAACGAGAACATGGAAAGCCTGATGCCAAAGGTCCTTGGCATCATCAACGGCGAGGCGCCTGCCCCCTAGGGACGCGGCGGCGGGCACTCCAGCCGCCGCGTTGCTGTTCGCTCAGGCAACTGCCGCGTCATCCCCGGGCAGCGCCGAAACCTCTTCCGAGACAAGGCCGCCACCCAGCGTGTAGTTGACGAGGTCGGACATCCGGAACCGCCCGCCGCTCCCGAGCGAGGGGACAAAGCCCGGGTCCTGCACCAGGTAGGACGCCTTGTCCTTCATCATCAGCGCGACGAAGGTTCGGGCGACGATCTTGGCGCCCACCCCGGCAAGGCGGTGGCCCCCGGTCTTCACCTCGGCTTCCCGCAGGCAGTAGAACCACAGGGGTGCGGGGCCGTTGCCGACCCTGGTTCCGTTCGTGGTCCAGGTTTCGGCGTCGGTCAGGACCGGGATCCCGAGGTGGCAGGCCAAGGCCTGCCCGGATGGCAGGTTCATGTCGATGCCCCGCTGCAGGTTCCGCGACGCGAGAGAGCGCAGGCGGGGCGTCCGGGTATCGGACTGCGGAATGACTCCCGTCGGCAGCTTCAGAAGTGCCGTCGAGATCAGCGTATCGATCTTCTTGCTGGCCTGCCCCAGGGCGGGCGATGCGCCCCCAGGGCCGAAGAAGAAGGCCCAGTCGATCCGAAGCTCCTGCGGCACCTCGCGGAACCCGCGGAGGTCCTGAGGAATGCCGTTCTCGTCGGTGAAAGCGGCGTCCGCAAGGTCCGGGAACAGCGCAGCCCCCCGGTTCTGCCCGACCGCGTAGCCCGGGCGCACCTGGCTGTGGCCAAAGCGATAGGCCGCGACGCTGAACTCGACCGGCATGAAGGCATGCTCGGTGGTGAACTCGTAGCTGGGCTGCGCGATCTCACTTGCCGCGAGATGGGACCCCACGATGCGCGGCAGGAACTCGTTCATCACCAGCCACTGGTAATGCCAGCGCACGAAGGTCTGCGCCGCCTCGAACCGCGCGCGGCCGTGCGGCATGTCGGCGAACTCGGTGTCATAGACCTTGTTGTGGAACTTGATGAACAGCAGCTGCATCTGCGAGATGATGATGTTCTCGTCGTTGCGCGGATCGCCGATGATGGCGCGCTTCTGGACATTCCGCTGCAGGTCATGCCCATCGGGCGAGATCAGCAGCCGGCCACCCTGCGGCTGGTCGTAGAGATAGGGCTGCACCGCCGGTCCCAGGCCGTAGATCGAGTCAAGCTCGAAGGCGGGGGTGCGGAAGTTGGTGGTCCCGTCGACATCCACCTGGCGTTCGAGGATCGAGGTCGCATCCAGCGTCAGGTCGTGGTCGATGAACTGGCCGAGGAAGGTATAGCCCGCACGGATGCGCGGATTGTTCTGCGAGATGTCCTGCGGGGGCGGATTGCCGCCGTCCATCGGCCCGCCCACGGCTCCAAGCGCGTCGGGGCCGGGGTCGAAGGCCTTCAGGCCGCGCAGCCAGGGGAACATCCGGCCGAAGCGTCCGGGCTCATTGAAGCGGCTGCGGGGGATGACGGGTTCACGGTAATTGAATCCATGCATGGAAAGTCTCCATCAAAGGGGAACTGGAAAGGCAGATGAAAAGGCGGTCGCGAAGGCGCCCCTGAAATTGGGGTGACCGGACAATACCAGAGAACCGTAGCGAATTGTATCCGCGCCGGCTTCAATCCAGGGTCGTGAATCCCTTATCCCTGGTGAAGCGCCGCCAGAACCGAGCGCGCCGCCCGCAGGCCCGGCGGCTCCCCACCCTTGCCCAGCCGCTCCATCGTCACGGCCATCGCCTGACCCTGTGCGTCGGGGTCAGCCATAACGGCCTGAAGCGCGGCTGCGATCAGGTCAGGGCGGCAGTCCGGGCCGATGAACTCGGGCACCACCCGCGTCTCGCTGACCAGGTTCACCAGGGTCACCGTGTCGATCAGCGCCGCCCGCCGCATGAGCCATAGCGTCAGCGGATGCATGTCATAGGCGATGACCATCGGGCAGCCGTTCGCAGCCAGTTCCAGCGAGACCGTGCCCGACGCGGCCAACGCCACCGAGGCAGCCGCGAAGGCTCCGCGCTTCTCTGCAGGGTCTTGGATGATCCGCGGCCGCACCGCCCAGCCCGACGTCAGTTCCTCCACCAGACCCGACACGCTCCCAACGGTCGGCAGAGCCACCCTGAGGTCGGGCTGGCGGTCCTTCAGGCGCGCCACGACCTCACCGAAGACCGGTGCCAGCCGCGTGACCTCGCCCCGGCGCGATCCCGGCAACGCCAGCAGGAGTGGTCCTTCCCCGGCAAAGGCCGCAACCTCGGTCGAGGTCGCCAACGGTTCTGACACGACCGGGTGGCCCACGAAATCGCAGGTCATGCCAGCCGCCGTCATGTAGGGCGGCTCGAAGGGCAGAAGGGCCAGCACATGGTCGATGACCTTCGCCATCTTTGCCGCCCGCCCCGGCCGCCAGGCCCAGACCGAGGGCGCGACATAGTGGATCGTCCGCATCCGGGGCCTTGTGGCCTTGACCAGCGCCGCCACGCGAAGCCCGAAATCGGGCGAGTCGATGGTGACCAGCGCCTCGGCCCCGCTGGCCACAGCCGCCTCGGCCGCCTCGCGGATGCGACGTTTCAAGTGGAAGTACTTCGGCAGGACCTCTGCGATCCCCATTACCGACAGCTCCTCCATCGGGAAGAGGCTTTCCATCCCCTCGGCCTGCATGAGCGGCCCGCCGACCCCGGCAAACTCTACCGGCACCAGCGACTTCAGCCCAGCCATCAGCGCCGCGCCAAGACGGTCGCCCGAGGGTTCGCCCGCAATCAGGAACAGCTTCACCGGACCGCTCATGGCACCAGCGTTCCTTGCGAAGAGCGCCGCGCAGCAAGCGATGCGCCGTCCCCCGTCACGCCCGCGCCCAAAGGAAGAGGTCAAGCTCCCCGGCGAGCCGCTTCATCTCGTCCAGTTCAAGACAGATGACCGACCCGGCCTCGACCGCGATCCCGGCAAGGCCCGCCGCCGCGACGGCGCGGAGCGTGTCCGGCCCGATGGTCGGCAGGTCGATCCGGCGGTCCTGCCCCGGCTTCGCGGCCTTGTAGAAGACACCCTTGCCCCGCGCCGGGTCGGGCCGCAGGGCACCGATCCCGGCCACCTGCGCCAGAAGCGCGTCGGTGCCCGGCAGCGCCTCGACGCCAAGGCAAAGGCCCTGCGCCACCACGGCACCCTGCCCCACGTCCACAGCCCCCAGCGCAGCCACAATAGCGGCGGCACGGGCCGCATCGGCCTCGTCCCGCGGCGTCACCGTCCCGGCCAGCACCCCCGCGCCGGGCAGAATGGCCGGAGCCACCTCCTCGACGCCCGCGACGGTAAAGCCGAACTCCTCGAAAAGCTCGATCACCACCCGCAGTGTCGCGTCATCGCCCTGCTGCATCGCGGCCATGAGGCGCGGGAGAAGACCGGCCGTCGCCTCGTCAAGCAGCGCAGGGTCCAGCCGCGGCCGGGTGACGCCACCGGCGAAGATCACCTGCCCCACCCCGTCCCGTTCCAGCGCCCGCAGGAAGGGAACCAGCCGCTCCACCCGGAAGCGCAGGTCGACCGTCAGCCCCTCGGGGGCAAAGCCGTCCAGCGCGGCCACCAGCGGGGGTTCGGCCATGCCAGCAGCAAGAGCCGCCGGCAACCGCCCCTGCCCGGCGATGATCGCGGTCCGCATGGGACTCACCGTCCGCCCTTGGGGGTCAGGAAACTGCGATCCGATTTCGACAGGATGAATTCCGCGATCTCGCGCACAAGGGCGCTGTCGCTTTCGTCCGAAAGCCTCCGGGCGCGGTCCAGGAAACTTCCGTCCTCCTGCGCCAGCGTCTGATAAGCGGCCCTGAGCGCGGTGATCTCGGCCCGGTCCACGCCGCGGCGCTTCAGGCCGACGAGGTTCAGCCCGTCCAGTTCTCCCCGTGGCCCCTGCACCAGGCCATACGGGATGACGTCGTTCGTCACCATCGTCACCGCACCGATGATCGCGCCCTGGCCGATCCGGACCCACTGGTGGACGCCCGAAAGCCCGCCGACGATCACGTCGTCACCGAGGACGCAGTGCCCGGCGATGGCCACGTTGTTCACCAGGATCACCCGGTCGCCGATCTGCGCGTCATGGCCAACGTGGGCCCCGGTCATGATCAGGCAGTCATCGCCCACGCGCGTGACCCCGCCCCCACCCTCGGTTCCCGTATTCAGCGTCGCCGCCTCGCGGATGCGGCAGCGCCGGCCCACGATCAACCGGGTCCGCTCGCCATGATACTTCAGGTCCTGCGGCACCTCGCCCACGGTGGCGAAGGGAAAGATCACGGTCTCGTCGCCGACCTCGGTCCAGCCGGTGACCACGGAATGAGACTTCAGCACCACGCGCGCGCCAAGCGTCACTTCGGGGCCCACGACGCAGAACGGACCGATCTCGCAACCTTCACCGATGGTCGCCCCGGCCTCGATCACCGAGGACGGGTGGACGCGTGCTGAGGAATGGACACTCATGCCTTCGGCACGTCGAACATCGCCATGAAGGTCGCCTCGCAGGCCAGCTCGCCCTCGACATAGGCGCGGCCCTCGAACTTCCAGACCCGGCCACCGCCGCGCACGGCCTTCACGTGAAGCTCAAGCACGTCGCCCGGCACCACCTTGCGACGGAACTTCACGCCGTCGACGCCCATGAAGAAGACCTTGGCCTGCTTGTCCACCAGGTCCATCGACAGCCCCACCAGCACCCCCGAGGTCTGCGCCATCGCCTCGATGATCATCACGCCCGGGAAGATCGGCATCCCGGGGAAGTGGCCCTGGAACTGCGGCTCGTTCAGCGTGATGCACTTGATGCCGACGCAGGACTCATTCACGACGATGTCGCGCACCTTGTCGATCAGGAGGAACGGATACCGGTGCGGAATGATCCGCTGGATCAGGTCCAGATCGGCGGTCGTCACTGCGCTTGCATCCATCTCGTCGTTCCTTCGCATTCTGGCCGGGGCCTTCGGGTCTGACTACCAACTCGCATTGTCCGAGACAAGTTGCAGGGGTCAGGGTTCGGCAGGCGCCGTGTCGGGGGGATCTCCGGACGATTCGGTTGCAGGTCGGGCCAGCGCCGCGTTCAGCTTGGCAATCGCCTCGTCGGTGATGTCGATGGCCGAAAGCGAGACGATGACCAGCCCCTTGTCCAGGATCGCCATCGCTTGCCGTTCGCCCAGAAGCTCACCCAGGACGGGTCCCGCAAGTTGCAGGAAGGCCTTCCGCTCCTCATCGCGCCTCGCGACAAGCGCCTGCGCCTTCGCGTCCTGCTCGGACCGGATGCGTTCCACCTTTTCGTCAAACGCGGCCGCCCGGGACGAGAATTCCTCGGGCGACAGGGTCTTCCTCAGGTCGGTCAGCGCCTGTTCCTCGGCCACGAGCTCGGCCTCGATGCGCTTGTTCTCCTGCTCAAGCGCGGCCGATGCGTCGCGCTCCCTGTCGATGGCGGCACGACCGAAATCGGATTCGATGAAGAACCGGTCCTGGTCCAGCGTCAGCAGCGGAACCGGCGCCTCCTGCGCCCGCGCCGCAACGGCACAGGCGACCAGCGCGGCGGCCAGAAGCCGAACCCCGGGGCGCGCCATCTTGCGCCACCCTGCCACGTCAGAACCTGGTCGAGACCGTCAGGTCGAACGTCTGCTCCCGGTCATAGTCTTCCTTCTTCACCGCATGGCTGAAGTTGAAGCGCAACGGACCGATCGGCGTGTTCCAGAACACCGAGACGCCGACTGCCGCCCGCGGGATGAAGCTGTCGTCGATCGCCCCGCCGCCGTCGTTGTCCAGGCTCCAGACAGAGCCGACATCGAAGAACGCGCCACCGGTGATCCCGTATTCCTCGGGCAGCCCAAGGGGGAAGTCCGCCTCAAACCGTGCGACGGCGAAGAAGTTGCCGCCAAGCGCGTCCTGGTCAGCTGCCGCAAGATCGCGCGGGCCGATCCCGTTCGGTTCGAAGCCGCGGATCTTGCCGTTGCCGAAGAACCGGTCGGTCACCCGTGTGGTGCTGTCGCCAAGCGAGGTGATGGCCCCTCCCTCGAAGACCGCGCGCAGCGTGACTTCCTCGTTCATCACGCGCGTCTCGGCCAGGGCCAGCGCCGTGGTCTCGATGTATTCGGTATCGCCGGCCAGGCCCGCATAGTCCTGGCCGAACCGCAACAGCATCCCGCCCTTCGGGTTGAGGCCGGTGATCCGGTTGTCATACTCGTAGGTGTAGCCCAGCGTCACCGAGCTGAGCGCCCCGCGAGACACTTCCTCGGTGATGATCGCCGAATTTCCGGTGTAATTGCTCAACCGGTCCTCTGCCACGCCGATGCGCAGATCAAGGTTCGACTCTTCGCCCAGCGGGAAGCCGATCCCGGTGGTGAACCCGATGTTGCGGGTGTCGTAGGCCGCATAGTCGGATTCCGAGGTCCGGTAGAAGCCACCGATGGTGAAGCTCAGGTCGCGGCCCAGCAGGGCGGGCTCGGTGAAGCTGAAGCTTGAATTCTGGTTGTCCGCCGCCGTCGAGACTGACAGCGACAGCCGCTGGCCACGGCCAAGGAAGTTGGATTCCGAAAAACCGATGTTGACCCCGGCGCCCGAAGCCACCGAATAGCTGAGGCCGAAGGACAGCGAGCCGGTGGGCTGCTCCTCGACATCGACGTTCACCACCACCTGGTCGGGGGCCGACCCCTGGTCGGCGTTGACCTGCGCATCGGCGAAGAAGCCAAGGGCGCGGATGCGTTCGGCCGCCTGACGGATTTCGCGCGGGTTGAAGGGGTCGCCTTCCACCGTCTTGAACTGGCGACGGATGACCTGGTCCAGCGTCGTCGTGTTGCCCTCGATATCGATGCGTTCGACAAAGATGCGCTCGCCGCGGACGATGGCGAACTCCACATCCACCACCTGCCCGGCCGGGTTGCGGGTCAGGCGCGGCTCGACACGGATGAAGTTCAGCCCCTTCTTCAAGGCCAGCGTCTCCATCCGGGTGATGTTGTTGTCGATCAGAAGCGGGCTGTAGGTCTGGCCCGAGCGGATCTTCTGCACCGCCTCGAATTCGGCCGCGTCCAGCCCTTCGACTTCCGAGACCGTCGTGACCTGGCCGATGTCATAGGCCACGCCCTCCCGGATGGTGAAGGTCACGAAGGTCGCGTCACGCTCACGCGAAAGCTCGGCGCTGGCGTCCATGACCTGGAAGTCGATGAAGCCGCGCGACAGGTAGAAGTCGGCCAGCACCTTCTTGTCCAGTTCCAGCCGCTCGGCCACGTAGGTATCGCGCTGGATCAGGGTGCGAAGGAACCCGGCCTGCTTCGTCTCAAGCACTTGGCGCAGCCGGCGGTCGGTGAAGGCCTTGTTGCCGACGAAGGAAATGCGCTCGTTCTCGACGACGCGGCCCTCGGTGATCTCGAACACGAGGTCAACGCGGTTGTCGCTGCGGCGGATGATCTTCGGAGTGACCGTCGCGGCAAGGCGGCCCGCCACCCGGTAGGCTTCCGCGATGGCGGCGGCATCGGCTTCGGCCTGGCTTGGCGAATAGATCCGGCGCGGCTGCGACTGGATCAGTTCGGACAGCCGCTCGTCCTTCAGACGCTTGTTGCCTTCGATGCTGATGACGTTGACGATCGGGTATTCAACGACCCGGATCACCAGGGTCGACCCCTGCGGCACAAGCTCGACCGTCTCGAACAGGCCCGAGTTCAGGATGCGCTGGTAGGCGTCGTTCAGACCCCCGGCCGAGACCTCCTCGCCCCGGTTGATTCCGGCGTAGTTCAGGATGGTCGCGGCATCGACGCGTTCGTTGCCTTCGATGGTCACGTTCGAAAACGAAAAGACCTGGGCAAAGGCCGGCGTGAGCATGGGTGCCGAAGCCGTTGCCGCGCCAAGGAAAACCGCAGTCGCCAGCAGACGCGCCCTAGACGTGGCCCCGAACGACCGCCCTTTGGCCGCGCTTTGGGTCATCCGCATGTTGCATCCTCGCCGTGTTTATCTGTTTCCGGATAGCTAGCGGGAAAGCCAAGCTTTGTCAAAAGCCTGCGGTCGCTGTGGATAAGTTTGCAAGATGTTGTGGGGTCAGGCAATCGGGCGGCGGGTCAGGGCTTCCTTACCCAACCGCCCGTCGCCTGCATTCACTGGCAAAGCAGGTCGCGGCTCAGGCCGAAGAGCATGATGGTCAGCACAAGGCTCAGGCCCACCGTCGTCAGGATCCGCAGCGCCCGGTCCGAGGGTGCCCGGCGGGTCACCGCCTCGTAGGCGTAGAAGACGAGGTGTCCGCCATCCAGCACGGGAATCGGGAACAGGTTCAGAAGCCCGACTCCGAAGGACAGGATGGCCAGCATCCCGATGAAGCTTTCCAGTCCGTTCCGTGCCGCGTCACCGGCCGTCTCGGCCATGCCGATTGCGCCTGACAGGTTGCAGCTGGAAATCGCGCCCTGGATCATGTGCCACAGGCCCGAGAAGGTGGTGGTCGTCATCAGCCACATGCTTTCCGCCGCACCGGTCGCCGCTTCCCAGGGGCCGACGCTGCGGACGGCGGGTTCGAAGAACATGCCGGAGTAGAGGCCAAGAAGATACCGCTCGGTGAAACCGCCGTTGCCGTCGTCCACGGTCCGGATCCGCGGGGCGAGCGAGAGCTCGAAGCTTTCGCCGTCGCGCCAGACGGTCAGGTCCACGGGCGCGCCCTTGCTGGCTCCCACGATCTCGGGCAGCTGGTCGAAATAGTTCACGTCCTGCCCACCGGCCTTGAGGATGATGTCCCCCTCCTGGATCCCCGCATCCATCGCGGCCGAGCGGATCTGGACTTCGCCGACCACCGGGGCCAGGGGATGCGGGCCGTTGACCGTCAACTCCTCATCCCCGCGCCGCACCGTATATGCCAGTTCACCCTGGCCCTTCAGCGTGTCGGTGACAGTGCGGAAGGTCTCCCAGCTGGGCGTGGCCTGCCCTTCGACCGCGAGGATCACGTCGCCGGGCTGCAGCGTCGGACCCTCGAACGGGAAGGCACGCAGCGAGCCGACCGTGGGCTCTTCGCGGGGTGCACCGATGGCCAGTGTAAGGCCGACGAGCAGGAAGAACGTCAGGATGAAGTTGAAGACCGGACCGGCGGCCACTGTGGCCGTACGCGCCCAAAGCGGAGCGCCTGCCATCGTGTGCCGCCGTTCCTCGGTCGTAAGGCCGGAGACATCGCCTCGCCGGACCGAGCTGGCATCGGCGTCGCCCATGAACTTCACGTAGCCGCCGAAGGGAATCGCCGCGAACTGCCAGCGGGTGCCGCGCTTGTCGGTGCGGCTGAACAGCACCGGGCCGAAGCCGACCGAGAAGACTTCGGAATGGATGCCCGACCAGCGACCCACGATGTAATGGCCGTATTCGTGGACGAAAACGATCACCGACAGCGCGACGACGAAGAACACAAGGGTCCAGGCCGTGCCGCCAAGCGCCGCCACAATCGCTTCCATTACCGCTCTCCTGCCTGCCCGCGGGCGATTGCTGCCGCCCGTTCGTTTGCCCGTATCCGTGCCAGATGGTCCACGGCCTGCACATCCTCAAGGGTCATGGCGTCATTTTCGTGGCCAAGATCAGCGTCAAGCGCAGCAAGTGTCGCCTCGACGAGCCCTGCCATCTCCATGAAGCCGATGCCGCCGGCCAGGAAATGGTCCAGCGCGACTTCCTTGGCCGCATTGAACGCCGCGCCCGCCAACCCCCGCCGCGCCATCACCTCGCGCGCCAGCCGCAGCGCCGGGTAGCGCGCGAGGTCCGGGGCCCGGAAGGTCATCTGGCCGATCTCGGCCAGGTCCAGGCGTGCCACGGGAAGATGAAACCGTTCCGGCCAGTTCAGCGCATAGCCGATGGAGTGGCGCATGTCCGGCGCCCCCATATGCGCCATGATCGCGCCGTCCCGGTAGCCGACCATCGAATGGATCAGGCTTTCGGGGTGGATGATGACCTCGATCTGCTGGGGATCTACGCCGAAGTATTCCCGGGTCTCGATGACTTCCAGCGCCTTGTTGAACATGCTGGCGGAATCGATGGTGATCCGCTGTCCCATCGCCCAGTTCGGATGCGCCAGCGCCTCCTTGACCGTCGCCCGGGCAAGGTTCTCCAGCGGCCAGTCGCGGAGCGCGCCGCCGCTGGCCGTCAGGATGATCCGCTCGACGGCCGAGATGTCCTCGCCGACCAGCGCCTGGAAGATCGCCGAATGCTCGCTGTCCACCGGCAGGATGCGCGCCCCGTGCCGCGCGGCCTCGGCCATCAGCAAAGGCCCCGCCGTCACCAGGCTTTCCTTGTTCGCCAGCGCCAGCGTCGCGCCGTGCCGCAGCGCCCGGAATCCCGGCTCCAGCCCCGCCGCGCCGACGATGCTGCTCATCACCCAGTCCGCCGGACGGTCCGCGGCCTCGACGATGGCCCCGGTCCCCGCTGCCGCTTCAACGCCCGACCCTGCCAGCCGCTCACGCAGTTCAGGCAGGCCTCCGTCGTCGGCACAAACCGCGACTTCCGCACGCAGCTCGCGCGCCATCTCGGCCAGGCGCGCTATGTTGCGCCCCCCGGTCAGTGCCACGACACGGAACGCCTCTGCCCCGCCTGCCCGCTGCAGAAGGTCCACCGTCTGCTCACCGATGGAACCGGTGGCCCCGAAGATCGACAGGCTTCGCACGCCCTCAGCCCCCGAACAGCCCGTGGACCGGGGCAACCAGCCCCAGCGCCAGCACCGCCACCACCGCGCCGATCAGCGCGTCGAAGCGGTCAAGGACGCCGCCATGCCCCGGGATGAGGTGCGAGGCATCCTTCACCCCTGCCCGCCGCTTGACCCAGCTTTCCGCGACATCGCCCATCTGACCCGCGAAGGCGACGACCGCAGAGAGCGGCACCAGAAGCCAGCTCGCGCCGGTCGCAAACACCATCACCAGTCCGACCAAAGCCGCTCCGATCCAACCCGCAACTGTGCCCGACCAGGTCTTCTTCGGGCTCACCCGCTCCCAGAACTTCGGGCCACCCAGCATCCGGCCCGCGAAGTAACCCAGCACGTCCGAGGCGACGACCACCGCCACCAGCCAGAGGATCACCGTGGTACCGCCTGTCTCACGCAGGTCGATCAGGCCATAGCCCGCCAACATGATTGCCAGCGAATAGGCCCCCGCCAGCCGCCTGTCGCGGCGAGGCGTCAGGATAAGCGCGACCGACGGCACGGCAAGGAACAACGCCGCGACATCGGTCCTCAGGACCAGCGCCGCCAGCAGCGCCGCCGAGGCCGCAACGGCCAGCGTCACCGGCGATCGCCGCCGCGAGGGCGCCGTCATCGTCGCCAGCTCCCAGATCATCACCCCGGTCAGCGCCACCACCAGTGCCGCAAAGGCCGTGCCGCCCAGCCAGATCTCCACGGCGCCCACCAGCACCATGACGATGGCCGACAGGATGCGTGTCCGCAGGTCCGCCCATTTGCCCGACGGCGCGGGCATCTGGTCCATCATTTCAGGACCCCGCCGAACCGTCGCTCGCGGTTGGAGAAGCGCTGGACGATGTTGGCCAGTTCTTCCGGTCCGAAATCCGGCCAGAGCGTCTCGGTGAATTCGTATTCCGAATAGGCCGCCTGCCAGGGAAGGAAGTTGGAGGTCCGAGTCTCGCCACTGGTGCGGATCACAAGATCGGGGTCCGGAAGTCCGCCCGTATCCAGCCGCTCGGCGAAAGCCGCCTCGGTGACATGGCGCGGATCAAGGATGCCCTGCGCTGCCGCCTCGGCGATCTTCCTGACGGCACGGACGATCTCGTCCCGCCCGCCGTAGTTGATGGCGACCGTCAGGTTCAGCCGGTCCAGACCGGCCGTCCGCGCCTCGATCCCGGCCATCATGCGCTGCAGCTTCGGGTCAAGCCGGGACCTGTCGCCGATGAAGCGCATCCGGACACCGGCCTTGGCCAGACGATCCGCCTCACGCTCGATGTAGCGGGCGAAGATCGCCATCAGCCCGAGAACCTCTTCGGTGGACCGCTTCCAGTTCTCGGTCGAGAAGGCGTAAAGCGTCAGCCACTTGATCCCAAGGTCCGGCGCGGCCCTGACGATCTCGCGGACGCGCTCCGCGCCCTTGCGGTGGCCCACCAGCCGAGCCCAGCCCCGGTTGGTGGCCCAGCGGCCGTTGCCGTCCATGATGATCGCCAGGTGGTTCACCGGCCGCATCGCGACACCCACCTGCAGGTCCTTCGACAATCGCCAGCCCTCCCGCTGCAGGTCAGACCTGCATGATCTCCGCCTGCTTGGCCTCCAAAGCCTTGTCGACGGCGGCGATCGCCTTGTCCGTCAGCTCCTGCACCTCGTCGGACCAGAACTTCTGGTCATCCTCGCTCATGCCCTGCGCCTTGGCCTTCTTGATCTGGTCCATCCCGTCGCGCCGCACGTTGCGAATCGCAACCTTCGCGGCCTCGGCATATTGGGCGGCAACTTTGGTCAATTCGCGGCGGCGTTCCTCGTTCAGCTCGGGGATCGGCAGGCGGATGAGCGGGCCGTCGGTCACCGGGTTGATGCCGATGCCGCTTTCGCGGATGGCCTTCTCGACCTTCGAGATCATGCCCTTGTCCCAGACGTTGATCACGACCATCCGCGGCTCGGGGACGTTCACCGTGCCAAGCTGGTTGATCGGGGTCATCTGGCCATAGGCATCGACCTGGATCGGTTCCACGATGGAGGCCGAGGCCCGGCCCGTCCGCAGCGAGGCGAATTCCGTCTTCAGCGCCGCCATCGCGCCGTCCATCCGGCGCTGGATTGCATCGGTGTCGATCTCGATCTCTTCATGAGCCATGTGCCTGCTCCTTCATTCCCTGCGGGTGTGCCCCCGCGATTTCGCGCTCTATAGCAGAGCCGCGCCTGCCCGGTATAGGCCAAAGCTCCTGACCTTCCGGCTGGAACTCCGGGCTTCGGGTTAACGCGGTGGACGCCCGACAGGGTGCCATACGCATGCCAGACGGATGCCAGACGGATGGCAGACGTCCCGAGGTGCCAGAACGGGGCCAATTAACTCGGCGTCCGCCAGGGCCTAGTCCTGCACCCGGGTATAGGTCCCCTGCCCCGCAAGAATTCCGCGGAAGCCGCCGGGCTCATCCAGCGAGAAGACGATGATCGGGAGGTTGTTGTCCCGCGCCAGAGCGATGGCCGTCGCATCCATCACGCCCAGGTGCTTCTCCAGCACCTCGTCATAGCTTACATGATCGTAACGCTTTGCATCCGCGTGTTTTTTCGGATCCTTGTCATAGACCCCATCCACCTTCGTGCCCTTGAAGATCGCCTGGCAGGCCATCTCGCTGGCCCTCAGCGTCGCGGCCGTGTCTGTGGTGAAGTAAGGGTTCCCGGTGCCGGCCGCGAAGATGCAGACCCGCTTCTTTTCCAGATGCCGCACCGCGCGGCGGCGGATATAGGGCTCGCAGACCTGGTCCATCGGTATCGCACTGATAACACGGGTGAAAACGCCGATTGCTTCCAGCGCTGACTGCATCGCCAGCGCATTCATCACCGTGGCCAGCATCCCCATGTAGTCGGCCGTGGTCCGTTCCATCCCCTGCGCGGAGCCTTGCAGCCCCCGAAAGATGTTCCCGCCGCCGATGACCATGCAGATCTCGACGCCCATGTCGCGGACCGACTTCACTTCCTGCGCGATCCGCGCCACGGTCGGCGGGTGCAGGCCATAGCCCTGGTCGCCCATCAGCGCCTCGCCCGAGATTTTCAGCATCACGCGGTTGTATTTGGTGGCTGTCTCCGGCATGGGACCCCTGCATTTCGTTTTATGTTTGGACTAACCCGCAAAATGTCGCAAAACCGCGGCGGGTTCAACTGGGGATCGGGCGGGGCTTCAGAGTGCGGATCGACGCCATATCGCGCGAGGCTCCCGTGCTGATCGCGGGCCCGACGGCCAGCGGGAAATCGGCCCTTGCGATGGAGTTTGCAGCGCGCGACGGGCGGCTGATTGTGAACGCGGACGCCCTGCAGGTCTACGCCAACTGGCGCATCCTGACGGCCCGGCCCAGTGTTGCGGACGAAGCCGCCCTCCCCCACGCGCTTTATGGACATGTGGACCGCGACGCCACCTATTCTGTCGGCCACTGGCTGCGCGATCTGGCCCCGCTCTTGAACCGCCCGGTGGTGATCGTCGGCGGAACAGGTCTGAATTTCAATGCCTTGACCAAGGGTCTCGCCCTGGTGCCAGAGGTCCCTCCCCAGATCCGCGCCGAGGCCGACGCCCGCCGCGCGGCAGAGGGGCACGAAGCGCTTCTCCGCGAACTCGACCCCCCTACTGCCGCCCGGATCGACCGGAAGAACCCCGTCCGCATCCAGCGTGCGTGGGAGGTCCTGCGGGCCACCGGCCGTGGTCTCTCCAGCTGGCAGGATGCCACGCCCGCGCCCCTGCTTCCGATCACGGACGCAGAGGCGCTGGTGCTGGTCCCGGAGGTCCCGTGGCTGAACGCCCGGATCGACCGGCGTTTCCAACAGATGCTGACCGAAGGCGCGTTGGATGAAGCGCGGGCAAACCTTCCCGACTGGGACCCCGCCCGCCCGTCGTCCAAGGCCATCGGGGGGGCCGACCTGATCAGCCACCTGAAGGGAGAACTGACACTCGATCAGGCCGCGGAAGCCGCAACACTCGCCTCGCGGCAATATGCCAAGCGGCAGCGTACCTGGTTCAGATCGAACATGAAGCAGTGGCGACAGGTTTTCCTTCCATGACGGGGGTTTGCACGCCGGAGTTGCAGCGCCTTTCCGCTTATCCACAGGCTTTTACACAGGATAATGGAACATCGGTGGACAAGTCTGCCGGAAATCGGCGGAATTTGCTTGGGTCGACCCGCGCAGCCTGATTTACTGCTCCGGTCAGCGCCTCTGCCACAGGATCTGCCGCGAAATGTTGAAGTCCGCCCCTGCCTCGCAGCTTCGTCTCGTCGCCATACCCCGCCTTGCGGCTGGGGGCCGCTGGCGGGTTGAGGCGATGCGCTCCCTGTCCGAACCCTGCCTCCTCTGGTTCACCAAGGGTCAGGGTCGCATCACGATCTCGGGGGTGACGCGGGGCTACACGGCACATAATGCGGTTTTCATCCCGGCGGGCGTGATGCACGGCTTCGAAGCCGGATCGCAGGTTTTCGGCACGGCGGTCTTCTTCGGTCGCGAACCGAAGGTCGTCCTGCCGAAGTCGCCTCTGCATTTGCGCATTCGCGAAGTCCATGCCCAGCAGGAAGTGAACGTCCTGCTTGATTCGATCCTGCGCGAGCTGGAAAGCGATACGCCCGCCCACGAGCGCGCGACCGAGGCCTATGTGGGCCTACTCGGCGTCTGGCTGGAACGACAGGCGAAGAAGGCCGATCCCCTGGAAAGCCCCCGCCAGGACGCAACCCGCCGCCTCGTCGCGCGCTATACGGCGCTTCTGGAACGGAACTTCAGGACCGGCATGAACGTGGCCGACTTCGCCGCGGCGCTGGGCGTCACGCCCACCCATCTTACGCGGTGCTGCAACGCCGCCTGCGGCCGGCCGGCCAGCGCCCTTCTGCAGGACCGCCGGATCTTCGAGGCGCGGAAACTTCTGGCCGAGACAAAGATCCCCGTAGGCAAGATCGCCGAACAGCTGGGCTTCAACTCGCCTGCCTACTTCACGCGTGCCTTCCAGCACCTGACCGGAAAGTCGCCCACGGCCTTCCGCCGGGCCGGGTAACGGATTTTTGCCCGGCCGGTAAAGGAATCGACAATTGGATGTCGTTTTTGGATGCCAACCGTCGAAAGCAGTCGTTGACGCAAGCCCGAAAAAGATGCGCAATGGAGTTGGGGGTGATCAGCTCGCGCGGCTGTTTGGAACGATCTTTGCCGTCCTTCCAGCGCGGGTGCTGTGGCACCGCAAACAATGAAAAAAACCTGACAGGGAGACCAGAATGAAAGACATGATCCACGAGGACGGGCTGCATTCTGCCGCGAAGATGTACGCGGCCGAATACGCCGAGGGCAAGCTGAGCCGTCGCGAGTTCCTGACCCGCAGCACCGCGCTGGGCGTTTCGGCGGCGGCAGCCTATGGCCTGATCGGCCTGCCCGCTCCGGCCCAGGCGCAGGAAGCCAAGGTCGGCGGCAAGATCCGCGTCGCAATGGAAGTGAAAGGCACCAAGGACCCGCGTCTGGCCGACTGGCCGCAGATCGCCAACGTCTACCGTGGCTGGCTGGAGTACCTGGTCCAGTACAACAACGACGGCAGCTTCGAAGGCCGGCTCCTGGAAAGCTGGGAAGCCAACGAGGATGCGACCCAGTACACGCTGAAAGTCCGCCAGGGCGTCACCTGGAACAATGGCGAGCCCTTCACTGCCGATGACGTGGTGCGCAACTTCGCCCGCTGGACCGACGGCAACGTCGAGGGCAACGCGATGGCCTCGCGCTTCCCCGGCCTCGTCGACGAAGCCACCAAGACGCTGCGCGAGGGCGCAGTGGTCAAGGTCGACGACTCGACCGTTCAGCTGAACCTGACCGCTTCCGACATCGCGGTCGTGGCGAACCTCTCGGACTACCCGGCCGCCGTCGTCCACTCGTCCTTCCAGGACGGCCAGGACCCGGCCACCAACCCGATCGGCACCGGCCCCTACATCCCGCAGGAAGTCTCGGTCGGGCAGAAGGCTGTCCTGGTCCGCGCTCCGAACCACACCTGGTGGGGCGGCACCGCGCCGATGGACGAGATCCACTACATCGACTTCGGCACCGATCCGGCCGCGATGGTCGCGCTCTTCTCCTCGGACGAGGTGGACGCGAACTATGAATCGGTCGGCGAATTCATCGACATCCTCGATGGCATGGGCTTGGTGAAGGAAGAGCTTGTCACCGCATCGACCATCGTGGTGCGGATGAACTCGTCTTCGGACCTCTACAAGGACAAGGCCGTCCGTTCGGCGATCCAGCTGGCGGTTGATCCGACGGTCGTGCTTGAACTGGGGTACAACAACCTCGGCAAAACCGGCGAAAACCACCACATGTTCCCGATCCACCCGGAATATCCGGAGCTGCCGGCCCAGACGATCAACCCGGCCGGCCTGATGCCGGCGCTGGAGGCCGCTGGCCTGAAGGATGCCGAGTTCGAGGTGATCTCGCTCGACGATGGTTGGGAAGCTGCGACCACGGCTGCGGTCCAGGCCCAGCTCAAGGACGCGGGCATGAACATCAAGCACACGGTCATGCCGGGCTCGACGTTCTGGAACGATTGGCAGAAGTACCCCTTCTCGTCGACGACCTGGAACCACCGCCCGCTCGCGGTGCAGAACATGAGCCTCGCATACACCTCCACCGGCTCGTGGAACGAAACCGCGATGGCTAACGCCGAGTTCGACGATCTCATGTCGCAGGCGCTGGCGATCGCCGACGCCGACAAGCGCCGGGAACTGGCGGCGAAGATGGGTACGATCCTTCAGGAAGAAGGCTACATCATCAACCCGTTCTCGCGGTCGCTGTTCAACCACCACAAGGAAGGCTTCCTGGGCCTGGCCCATCACCCGGCCTTCGAACATCACCACTACAAGTGGTCGATGGCCTGATCGGCCTGACCGGCTGAAAAAACGAGAAGGGGCGCGCCCGTCGCGCCCCTTCCCGGGGGACTTTTCCAAAATTTGGGGGACCGGCATGGGATTGTTCGTGCTGAGGCGTCTTGGGGTCATGCTGCTGACCGCCATCGCCCTGACCTTTGTGGTCTTCTACCTGACCAACCTGCAACCAAACCTGGAAAAGCTGGCCCGGACTGAGGGCTCTGTCCGCATGACGGAAGAGGCCGTGCAGGACTGGATCGCCCAGAATGGCCACTCCGGATCGGTGTTCCTGCGCTACGGCCAGTGGCTGGGCGTGGTGCCGGGTTGGACCTACACCGACGAGAAGGGCCAGATGCGCGGCCGCTGCTTCGAGATCGGCGAGGATCCCGCCACCGCCCCACGCTACTGCGGGCTTCTGCAGGGCGACTGGGGTTATTCGACTTTCTTCAAGACGCCCGTGATGGACTCCCTTGGCGAGAAGCTGGCCGCAACCGGCTGGCTCATGCTGGCCGTGATGCTGGTCATGGTGCCTTCGTCGCTGATCCTTGGCGTCTTGTCAGGGATGCGCGAGGGTTCGGCGACCGACCGGACGCTGTCGACCTTCTCCATCGCCTCAACCGCAACGCCGGAATATGTGTCGGGCGTCGTGCTGGTCGCACTTTTCGCCACGGCGGCCACCGGCATCTCGCCGATCCTGGCCGAGTACGGACTGATAGAGCCGAAGAAGACGCTCTTCCTCGCCTCGGCCACATCGGCGATGGACGACATAACCTTCTGGAACTTCACCCTGCCGGTGATGACCATCGCGCTTTACGGCATCGGTTACATCGCCCGGATGACACGCGCCTCGATGACCGAGGTGATGACCCAGCAATACATCCGGACCGCGCGGCTGAAGGGCGTGCCCTTCAAGACCGTGGTCATGCGCCACGCCCTGCGCAATGCGCTGATCGCCCCCTTCACGGTGATCATGCTTCAGTTCCCGTGGCTTCTGAACGGTGTGGTGATCGTGGAAAGCCTCTTCAACTACAAGGGCTTCGGCTGGACGCTCGTCCAGGCGGCCTCGAACAACGACATCCCGCTGCTTCTGGCCTGTTCGGTCGTGGCTGTGATCGTCGTCCTGCTGACACAGCTGATCTCGGACATCGGCTATGTCTTCCTGAACCCGCGCATCCGGCTGGCCTGAGGGAGGATCTGCAATGGAATTCCTGACCTGGACCGGAACCGCCGGAACCGTGCTACTCCCCGTGATGGAGATCGCCGTGCTGGTGCTTGTACTGGCGCTGCTGGCCAAGCTGATCTTCGTCCTTGCCGGCCTTGACGGTCCCGCTCTGCCGGGGCCGGATGGGACCACCACGGCGCGCTCGCCCGGACTGCTGGCCAGTCTCGCGATCCGTTACAGCTTCTACGCCGCCCTTGCGGCCCTTTTGCTGATCCTCGCCGCGGGTGCCGTCATGCCCTCGCCGGTCGAGGCCGGCATTCTTGGCGCGATGGCGGTCCGGTTCTGGCCGGTCTGGCTCTGCCTTGCCGCAACCTTCATCCTGTCGATCCGCTTCCGCCGACGCCTTGGCCTCTACGGCAAACTTTTCGATTCGACCGTGGGCATGATCGGCTTTGCCATCGTCATGTTCTGGGTGTTCACCGCGATTTTCGCCGACGTGATCATCACCCAGGATCCGTTTACCCAGCTGTCCGGCCTGAAGAACGACGCGCCCGGAGTAGCGGCACCCGACAGCCTCTACGGCTGGTATCTCCTGGGCGGCGACCACCTGGCCCGCGACGTCTTCAGCCGCATGGTGATGGGCGCTCGCGAGGTGCTGAAGATCGCCCCCGCAGCGACGCTGTTCGCCTTCATGGTCGGGATCACGCTGGGCCTCCCTGCGGGCTACTTCGGTGGCAAGCTTGACACCTTCATCTCCTTCCTTGCCAACCTTGTGCTGGCATTCCCGGTGATCCTGCTTTTCTACCTGCTGGTCACGCCCGAAATCCGCGACACCGGCATCCCGATCGTGCTGGCAGCGCTTCTGTTCCTGTTCCCGATCATCTTCTTCAGCGTGCTCTGGAACAGCCGGTACTACACCAACCCGCCGCAGCGGAACCTCTACGTCGGTCTGACACTCCTTCTCGGCCTCTGGGCCTATTCCGGCCTCGCCTTCAACATGGACCCCCTCGGCGTCTGGTCGATGGAGCCGAACATGCTGAACGTCTTCGTCTCGGTCGTCTTCGTGAACTCGCCCGGCGTGTTCCGGATCGTCCGCGGCCTGGTCATGGACATCAAGGCGCGCGACTACGTGGCCGCCGGTCAGACCCGTGGCGAGGGTCCCTGGTACATCATGCTGTGGGAGATCCTGCCCAACGCCCGAGGCCCCCTGATCGTGGACTTCTGCCTGCGCATCGGCTACACCACGATCCTTCTCGGGACCCTGGGCTTCTTCGGCCTTGGCGTCTCGCCCGACAGCCCGGACTGGGGCTCGACCATCGACGACGGGCGGAAGCTTCTGAACCTCTTCCCCCACCCGGCGCTCGCCCCCGCCCTTTCCCTCATGAGCCTTGTCCTCGGCCTGAACCTTCTTGCCGACGGCCTGCGCGAAGAAAGCCTGAAGGATTGACGCCATGACATCCTCCGACACCTGGGACCCGTCGCAGCCGATCCTGGAAATCGAGCATCTCTCGATCTCCTTCTTCACCCGCCTGCGGGAAATCCCTGCCGTGATGGACTTCTCCTGCACCGTCATGCCCGGTGAGGCGATGGGCCTCGTGGGGGAATCCGGCTGCGGCAAGTCGACCGTCGCGCTGGCGGTCATGCGTGAACTTGGAAAGACCGGGCGCATCGTCTCGGGCTCGATGAAGTTCAAGGGCCGCGACCTGGCCAAGATGAGCGACGAGGAACTGCGCCACATCCGCGGTTCGGAAATCGCGATGATCTACCAGGAACCGATGGCCTCACTGAACCCCGCCATGAAGATCGGCGCGCAGTTGGCCGAGGTGCCGATGCTGCACTCCGGCATGTCGAAGGCCGAAGCCTGGAAGCTAGCGCGGCAGATCGTCGCCGACGTGCGCCTGCCCGACCCCGACCGCATCATCAACGCCTACCCGCACCAGCTGTCGGGAGGCCAGCAGCAGCGTATCGTCATCGCGATGGCGCTGATGGCCAAGCCCGCGCTGCTGATTCTCGACGAACCCACCACCGCGCTGGACGTGACGGTCGAGGCCGGGATCGTCGACCTGGTCAAGGAACTGGGCGAGAAATACGGCACCTCCATGCTGTTCATCAGCCATAACCTTGGTCTGGTGATGGACGTCTGCGACCGGATCTGCGTGATGTATTCCGGCGAGGCGGTGGAGACGGGGAACGTCACCGAAGTCTTCGACAAGATGCGCCACCCCTATACCCAGGCGCTCTTCCGCTCGATCCCGCTCCCCGGCGCGGACAAGAACGCCCGCCCGCTGATCAGCATTCCGGGGAACTTTCCCCTGCCCCACGAACGACCCAAGGGCTGCAACTTCGGCCCGCGCTGCGACTATTTCCAGCACGGTCGCTGCGACGAAACAGACGTGCCGATGAGCCACGTCCCCGGCGACGACCGCCACGATAGCCGCTGCCTGCGCTGGCAGGAAATCGACTGGGCTGCCCCGCCGGCCAAGCGCGAGGTCAAGGAAAAGGCCGCGATTGGCAAGGTCGTCCTGAAGATGGACGATCTGCGGAAATACTACTCCGTCTCTGGCGGTGCCTTTGGCGGCGGAACGAAGAAGGTCGTCAAGGCCAACGAAACGCTCAGCTTCGAGGCGCGTGAGGGCGAGACCCTGGCCATCGTCGGTGAATCGGGCTGCGGCAAGTCCACCTTCGCCAAGGTACTGATGGGGCTGGAAACGGCGACGTCGGGCTCGATCATGCTGTTTGATGAGAACGTGCAGTCGACCCCGATCCAGAAGCGCAACACCGACACCGTCTCCCAGGTGCAGATGGTGTTCCAGAACCCCTTCGACACGCTGAACCCCTCGATGTCCGTGGGCCGCCAGATCATCCGCGCGCTGGAGATCTTCAACTACGGCAAGTCCGATGCCGAGCGCCACCAGCGGATGCTGGAACTTCTCGACCTGGTGAAACTTCCCCGCGCCTTCGCGGAACGGATGCCGCGGCAGCTCTCCGGCGGCCAGAAGCAGCGCGTGGGGATCGCCCGAGCCTTCGCCGGCGGGGCCAAGGTCGTTGTCGCGGACGAACCCGTGTCGGCGCTTGACGTGTCGGTTCAGGCAGCGGTCACCGACCTTCTCATGGACATCCAGCGCGAGAACCGCACGACGCTCCTGTTCATCAGCCATGACCTGTCGATCGTCCGATACCTGTCGGACCGGGTGATGGTGATGTACCTTGGCCATGTGGTCGAAATGGGCACGACTGACCAGGTCTTCTCGCCGCCCTATCACCCCTACACCGAGGCACTCCTCTCAGCCGTGCCGATTGCAGACACCAAGGTCCAGCGCAAGCGAATCGTGCTTGAGGGCGACATCCCCTCGGCCGTGAACCCACCGCCGGGCTGTCCGTTCCAGACCCGCTGTCGCTGGAAATCGCAGGTGCCCGGAAACCTGTGCGAAACCGAGGTCCCGCCGGTTCAGGTGCTTGAGGGTGGACATCAGATCAAGTGCCACCTCAGCCGCGAGGTCCTGGCAACGATGGAGCCGGTGATCAAGATCGCGGCCGAGTAGGAAGGCTCAAGCTTGCGGCGGACAATGGGTCCACCTTACCCCAGGATCGCCTTCACGTAGTTCTCGGTCTCGGCATAGGGTGGGATGCCGTTGTAGGCCTCGACCGCGCCCGGGCCGGCATTGTACGCCGCAAGCGCAAGCTCCCAGCTGCCGAACTTGTCGAACATCATCCGCAGGTAGCGTGCACCGCCATCGAGGTTCGCCTCTGGGTCCGAGATGTCGACGCCAAGGATCTCGGCTGTCTCGGGCATCAGCTGCGCGAGCCCCGTCGCGCCCTTTGACGAGACAGCAACGACGTTCCAGCCGCTTTCCTGCTGCACAAGACGCAGGAAAAGGTCCTCTGGCACGCCGTGCTTGCGGGCGGCCGCTTTCGCGACCTCCAGATACTCGCCCTTGTAACTTCCGCGATAGGCCGGAATGCCCACGGCCGCAGCGGTCTCTTCGCTCTTCTTGTACTTGGGCGTGTGCTTGACCGAGCCGGAATACTGCTTCTTCAGTTTCCGGTCGATCAGGTCGGCCTGCGACTCGAAGATCGCCGCGCGGGACTTGGTCGAGCCAGAGAGGTTCAACCCTTCGGCCACGGCAGGCAAGGACCCGCCGAGGATCAGCGCAGCGACCGCAAGCTGGCAGACAAGCTTCATCCGGACCTTCAACCATTCCGCCCAGGGACAACGGCGGGGACTATAGCCGCTTCGACCGGTTTTTCCAGACGCCAATTCAGCGGCATTCCGGACCTTGCCGATGGCGGCTTGGTTGCAGCCGCCCGGAAGGACGGTATAGGTTTGTTAACCATCCGCGGCGAACCTGCCCCGGACATCTGCAAGGGAGAATCGCATGGCGGGGTCAGTCAACAAGGTCATCCTCATCGGCAACCTCGGCCGCGACCCCGAGGTGCGGAGTTTCCAGAACGGCGGCAAGGTGGTGAACCTGCGCATTGCCACCTCGGAGACCTGGCGCGACAAGCAAACGGGCGAGCGGAAGGAACGCACTGAATGGCATTCGGTCGCGATCTTCAATGAGGGGATCGCCAAGATCGCCGAGCAGTACCTGAAGAAGGGCAGCACGGTCTACATCGAAGGCTCGCTCGAGACGCGGAAGTGGCAGGACCAGTCCGGCCAGGACAAGTACACGACCGAGATCGTCCTCAGGCCCTACAACGGCAACCTGACGCTTCTCGGAGGCCGCGATGGCGGGTCGGGCGGCGGCGGATACGATGACCGTGGCGGATACGACGAAGGCGGCCAGGGTGGCGGCGGCTCCTCTTCGGGAGGCGGGCGCGGCGGGTTCGGCGGCGGGTCGTCCTCGGGCGGCGGCGGCCGTTCGGACATGGACGACGAGATCCCCTTCTGAGGCGCCCCCTATCCTGCCCGGCGGCACTGGACCTTGACCGGCCCATTCCCTATATAATCGGTCAACAACCCTTGCCGCCGGAACAGACCCATGCAGGACCAGACAGAGGGCAAGCCGCTCATCAAGCCCTCGACAACCGACCATCCGCTTTATCCGCAGATCGTCGAGGCCTGCCGGACGGTCTATGACCCGGAGATCCCGGTAAACATCTTCGACCTCGGCCTCGTCTATACGATCGAGATCGGAAAGGAGAACGAGGTCGAAATTACCATGACCCTCACCGCGCCGGGTTGCCCCGTCGCCGGAGAGATGCCGGGTTGGGTCGCGAATGCGGTCGAGCCGCTGCCTGGGGTCAAGCACGTCGACGTCAGCATGACCTTCGACCCGCCTTGGGGCATGGACATGATGTCCGATGAAGCGAGGCTGGAACTGGGCTTTATGTAGCCCGTCAAGGTTTGCGACTTGATTTTATGAATTTAAAGCCCTATGACTTGATGATCTTCATCTCAAGTCGCAGGGCCTCATGACCTCTCGCATCAACGCCGTCCTGACCGGAGACCTTGTCGGCTCCACGAGCCATCCATCTAGCAAGGTCGAGGCGGCGATACAGGCGATCCGCGCGGCGGCAGGCGGGATCGCAGGCTGGCAGGACCCCGCACACGACACCCGCTTCACCCGCTTCCGGGGCGACGGCTGGCAAATCATCCTGGTCGAGCCCCGTCTGTCGCTCCGCGCCGCTGTCGTCATCCAGGGCCGGCTTATCGCGCTGGGCCTGGAAAGCCGCATCTCCATTGGCGTCGGCCCGGCCGAAAGCCACGGCACCGCCGACCTCTCCGACGCAACCGGAGAGGCATTCGAACGGTCGGGCCGCGGACTTGACCAGATGCAGGACAGCGCACGCCTCACGATAGACGGCGCAGCGGTCCTGGAAGAAGACCGCATCATCGCCGACCTCCTGGGTGAGCGCATGGGCCGCTGGACCGCCGCCCAGGCCGAGGCCGCCGCAATGCAGCTTGCCACGCCCGACCGCACCCCGACCTTGCAGGACATTGGCAACACCCTGCGCATCAGCCCGCAGGCGGTGAACGACCGTCTGCGCGGCGCCGGTGGTCAGACCATTGCCTCTGTCCTGCGTCGGTGGGAAGCTGCGAAGCGCAACCAGGGGTGGAGCGGGACACTATGATCGAGACCTTCATCGCGCTCCTCTTCGCGCACACCCTTGCTGACTTCGTCCTGCAGACGGACTGGATCGTCCGGAACAAGCGCAATCCATTGGCCCTCGGGATCCACGGCCTGATCGTCGGGCTGACCGCGGCTGCCGCAACCGGAACTCTCCACCCCGCGCTTCTGGTGCTTGCACTTGTCCATGTCGGCATCGACGTCGGCAAACTGATCCTGTCTGCGCAATGGAAGGACTCGGCTGGCTTCGGGCCTTTCATGATTGACCAATGCTTGCACGTCATAAGCCTTCTGGCCCTGATGCTCTGGCTCCCGGACCTATGGGCAGAGGGGCTCTGGGCCTCGGGAGCGATTGCCACCGGCGACGACGGCGGAATCCTTGGTACGGGCTTCTGGTCCGAGGAGGTGGCCGTCCCGGTAAGCCAACTGCCAGCCATCATGGTTCTCCTGACCGGCCTGATCCTCGCGACCCGCGCGGGCGGCTTCGCGGTCGGATTGCTGATGGAGCCTTTCGCCCCGCATCTCGGCAAGGGAGACGCCTCGAAAAGCCTGCCCGGTGCTGGCCGCGTCATCGGCTATCTTGAGCGTGGGCTCATCTTTGCACTGGTCCTCTTCGGTCAGGCGCAGGGAGTCGGGCTTCTCATCGCGGCAAAGTCCATCCTCCGCTTCGGGGCGGTCAAGGACGACCGCAGGCTTTCAGAGTATGTCATCATCGGCACCCTTGCCTCTTTCGGCTGGGCATTGATCGTCGCCTTTGCCACGCTCTACGCCCTGATGCTGCTGCCCCCGCTTGGAATTTCGCCCGCGACGCCCTAGATTGGGGGAAAGGAGCACACCCATGTTCGGCATTCCCGGCAAAGCCGCCGTCACCCTGACCCCATCCGCGACCCGCCAGATTGCGCGGCTCATGGCGCGTGAGGGGTCGCAGGGCCTGCGCATCGGCGTCAAGAAGGGTGGCTGCGCGGGCATGGAATACACGATGGAATACGTCACCTCGGTCAATCCCCTGGACGAGGTGGTGGAGCAGGACGGCGCCCGGGTGATGATCGCCCCAATGGCACAGATGTTCCTGATCGGCACCGAGATCGACTATGAAACCGGGCTTGTGGAAAGCGGCTTCAAGTTCCGCAACCCGAATGTGGTCGAGGCCTGCGGCTGCGGTGAATCGATCAAGTTCCGCGACGCTCCAGCGGCCTGACCCGCGCCCTTGGACGCATTGTTCTCGTTCTGCCGTCTTTTCCTTCGGGCGCTAACAGGCTAGGCGTTTGGCACCCTCAGAAGGATAGCAGACATGAAGAAACTCGCCGCCGGAAACTGGAAGATGAATGGCACCAAGGCCTCGCTGGCCGAGGTCACGGCGCTCATCGCCGCCCATCCGGCTCCGGCCTGCGAGATGCTGCTCTGCCCGCCCGCGACGCTGATCGACCGGATGTGCGATGCCGCCAGGGGATCCGCCCTGCAGGTCGGCGCGCAGGATTGCCACGCCAAGCCTCAGGGAGCGCATACCGGCGATCTCTCGGTAACCATGCTGAAGGACGCAGGCGCGACCCATGTGATCCTGGGGCATTCCGAGCGGCGGACCGACCACGGCGAGACGGATGCGCTGGTCCGGGCAAAGGCTCAGGCAGTCGTGGACGCGGGCCTCATTGCCATCGTCTGCATCGGCGAGACCGAGGCCGAGCGTGACGCGGGCCAGACACTCGCCGTTATCGGCACGCAGATCGACGGTTCGATCCCGAACGGCGCGACGGCGGCCAACCTCGTCGTCGCCTATGAACCCGTCTGGGCCATCGGCACCGGCCGCACGCCCACCCTGGCCGAAATTGCCGAGGTCCACAGCTTCCTCCGCGGTCGGCTGCGTGGCCTGATCGGCGAAGAGGCGAACGGCGTTCGCATCCTTTACGGCGGTTCGGTGAAGCCCTCGAATGCCACCGACATCTTTGCCGTTCCCCATGTGGACGGCGCGCTGGTCGGCGGGGCCAGCCTCAAGGCTTCCGACTTCGGCGCGATCGTGGCTGCGCTTTCCGCCGCCTGACGACCTTGCCCTGTCGCGGACAGGCCAGCCCTGCCCGCGACTGCCACCTAGGCTTTCCTGATGACAACTCTTGATCCGACGGCGCGACGCTCTCTCGTCGTCTCGAACCTCATATGTCTTGCCTCGATGGTGACCTGGGCCGCAGGACTTCCCGCTGCCGACCTCATCATCCCGCACATGCCGCCCGTCGCCCTGACCGCCTGCCGCGCGCTATTGGCTGCGGCGGTGCTGCTGCCGATCTGGTGGCTGGTGGACGGCGGCAAGACGGTCCTCGGCGCAAACTGGCTGAAGGGTGCCTGGGTCGGTTTCGTGACCCTGGGCCTCGCTTCGTTCTTCGTGATCATTGCGCTCCAGTACAACGACCCGGTGACCGTCGCCATCGTCAGCGCCGTGATGCCTGTCATCGGCATCGTGCTTGAATGCGTGGCCGACAATCGCCCGTTCACTCGGGCTCTGGCCATCGGCCTCGTGCTCTCCGTTGCGGGCGGGCTGATCGCCGTGAACGGCGCCGATGGGGAAGTCAGCTTCGGGATCGGCGTCCTCGCGGCCCTTGCCTCGGTCAGCTTCTACACCTGGGGCTCGCGTGAAACGGTGAAGGCCTTCCCCGACCTCACGCCCCTTGGCCGCAGCACCATCACAATCGCCGGCGGGGCCATCGTCGCCACCATTGCCGCGCTCGCAGACGGCGTCCTCCGCGGCCAGTGGCCCGACTGGGCGGCGATCGGCTGGGTCGAGTTCGGCGGACTTGCCGCCTTTTCCATCGGGTCGATGGCCATCGCACAGCTTCTGTGGATCGTCTCGGTCGGCCGGATCGGTATCGGCGCGGCCTCGATGCACATGAACGCCGTGCCCTTCTATGTCATGCTGATGGTGTTCGTGGCGGGCGGCCCCTGGAACTGGTGGCAGACGCTCGGCGCGGCCATCGTCGTCACCGGGGCGGCCATCGCGCAAGGGTTGATCGGCAAGGAGAAGGCATGATCGAGCTTTCGCAATCCCCGACCGACCCCGGTTTCGTCCAGGACCCCTATCCTTTCTACGAACGCGCCCGCACTGCCGGCCCCTTCTTCCGCTGGACCGACTACAACCTTGTCTGCACCGGCAATTCCGCCGCCGTGAACGCCATCTTCCGCGATCGCCGCTTCGGGCGCGAACCGGTCGAGCCGCCCGTCATCCCGCCGCACCTCGCCCCCTTCTACGCGGTCGAGGCGCATTCGATGCTGGAACTGGAGCCGCCCCGCCACACGCGGCTTCGCAACCTCGTCCTGCGTGCCTTCACCTCGCGCCGCATCGCGGGACTTGCGCCCGACATCACGGCGCTAGCGTCCGAATTGGCGGAGGCATGCCCGAAGGGCGAGTTCGACCTTCTGACAGCCTTCGCCCAGCCCCTGCCCGTCCGTATCATCGCCCGCCTGCTCGGCGTGCCCGAGGAGATGGCTCCCGACCTCCTGAAATGGTCCAACGCCATGGTCGGCATGTACATGGCCGGTCGCACCCGCGCGATGGAGGACAAGGCCGTCGCCGCGACCGAGGCTTTCGTGGCCTTCCTGCGCACTTATGTCGAGGAACGCCGCGCGCGCCCGGCCGATGACCTGATCACCCAGCTGATCGCTGCCGAGATGGAGGGCGAGAAACTTACCACCGATGAACTCATCACCACCTGCATCCTCCTTCTCAACGCCGGGCATGAGGCCACGGTCCACACCATCGGCAACGGGGTGAAGACGCTCCTCGAAAGCGAGACGCCGCTCACCGCGCTGTCTCCGGAGAACGTTGAAGGCACGGTCGAGGAAATCCTGCGCTACGACCCGGCGCTGCACATGTTCACCCGCTGGGCCTACGACGATATCGAGGTCATGGGCCACCAGTTCCGCCGGGGTGACCAGGTGGGACTCCTCCTCGCCGCCGCGAACCGCGATCCGGGCGTCTGGGACCACCCCGCGCGCTTCAACCCGGCGCGCCCTCCAAAACCCGTCGCCACCTTCGGCGCAGGTCTCCACTTCTGCGTCGGAGCGCCACTGGCCCGGCTGGAGCTGCAGATCGCCCTGCCGATCCTCTTCCAGCACCACCCCGGCCTGCGTCTCGCCGCCCCGCCGCACTACGCCGACGTCTACCACTTCCACGGGCTGAAAGAGCTTCGCGTAACCAGCTAACCCTTTCATCTTTGCATAAATATCCCGGCCGGAGGCACTCCGAGGAGGAGGGCGAAAGCCCCGACGACGAGACAAGAGCCTTGCGCGTCAGCGCTCCACTTGAAAACCGCCCGTCAAAGGGGAAGCACGGTCGTCGACTTGATCTCTTCCATGCTCAGAAGCGCGGTCACGTTGTAGATCCGAACCTCCGAGATCAGCGCCTGGTAGAAGGTATCATAGGCCCGCGCGTTCTTCACGCGGACCTTCAGGATATAGTCGATGTCGCCCGCCAGCCGGTGCGCCTCCAGCACCTCGGGACGCTCGCGCAGAGCCTTCAGGAAACGACGCTGCCACTCGGCCTCGTGCTCCGACGTGCGGATCAGCACGAAGAAACAAGCCTCCAGACCCAAGGCTTCCGGGTCCAGGATCGCCGTCGTCCGAGTGATCACCCCCTGCTCGCGCATCCGGCGGATCCGGTTCCAGACCGGGGTCTTGGACGAGCCCACCTTGCGGGCGATCTCGTCCAGCGATTGCTCGGCATCCCCTTGCAGTTCCGACAGGATTTTCCGGTCCAGATCGTCCAAAGGGGCGGTCATTCCTGAAACTCCCGTTCTGCCGGAACATGTGTTTGCCTCGGCACCACTATCGGAACAACCATCCTTATCTGCAAGGGTCTATGGCCCTTGATCGGGAAAATGTCCTATATTGGACAGTGAATTTCCGGGAACATCGCCATGAGCCGTCGCTTCACACCCAAAGTCGTCACCGCCAACCGCCTGCGCGAAGGTGATGTCGTCTACCTGACCGCCGACGACCGCTGGTCTGCCTTCCACCACGAGGCCGAGCTGATCGAGGACGAGGCGCACGCCCAGATGCGGCTTCTGCATGCCTCGGCGCAGAAACTCCTTGTGGTCGGCGCCTATCTGGCCGATGCCAAGCCGGGCGCCAGGGGCCCCGAGCCCACCCACTTCCGCGAGGAATTCCGCACCCGCGGTCCCTCGAACTACAACCACGGCAAGCAAGCCGACCTCGCGAGCTGAACGCATGTATTCCTACTCCGACTTCGACGAAGCTTTCGTCCGCTCCCGCGTCGCGCAGTTCACCAACCAGGTCGAACGCCGGCTTGACGGAAGCCTCACCGAGGACGAGTTCCGCCCGCTGCGCCTGATGAACGGGCTCTACCTGCAGCTTCATGCCTACATGCTGCGCGTGGCGATCCCCTATGGGACGATCAGCCCGCGCCAGATGCGCCAGCTCGCCTATATCGCCGACACCTGGGACAAGGGCTACGGCCACTTCACCACCCGGCAAAACATTCAGTTCAACTGGCCGAAACTGCCCGACGTGCCCGCCATCCTCTCGGCGCTGGCGGACGTGGAGATGCATGCGATCCAGACCTCGGGCAACTGCGTCCGCAACGTGACCGCCGACCACTTCGCCGGTGCCGCCGCGGATGAAATCGCCGACCCCCGTCCCTATGCCGAGCTTCTGCGTCAGTGGTCCACCGACCACCCGGAATTCCAGTTCCTGCCGCGCAAGTTCAAGATCGCCATCACCGGCAGCCCCAACGACCGCGCCGTGACCAAGGCGCATGACATCGGGTTGCGCATGGTCCGCAACGCGGCCGGCGAGCCCGGTTTCGAGGTCATCGTCGGCGGCGGCCTTGGCCGGACCCCGATGATCGGGATGACCGTCCGCGACTTCCTTCCCGAGGCTGACCTGCTGCCTTACGTGGAAGCCGTGCTCAGCGTCTACAACGTGCTCGGCCGCCGCGACAACAAGTACAAGGCGCGGATCAAGATCACCCTGCACGAGACCGGCAAGGAAGAGATCACCCGCATGATCGAGGCGGAGTTCGCCCGCCTGCGCCCGCTCTTCGGTGGCAACGACCAGAAGCTTCTGGCCGACATCCGCGAGGCCTTCGCGCCCCCGGCCTTCCGTAACGCTCCGGTGGACGCCTACGACGCCTTCTACAAGGCCGATCCGGTGTTCCGCGCTTGGGCCGACACCAACCTGACGCAGCACCGCAACGACCAGTATGCGATCGTCACGGTCAGCATCAAGGCGCATGGCGCCACCCCGGGGGATGCCACCAGCGACCAGATGAGGTTGCTCGCTGATCTCTCTGAAAAGTATGGCCATTCCGACCTGCGCATCAGCCACGAGCAGAACGTGATCCTGCCGCATGTCCACAAATCGGACCTGCCCGCGCTCCATGCGGCGCTGGTGCAGGCCGGCCTTGGAACCGCGAACGTCGGACTTCTCTCCGATATCATCGCCTGCCCCGGCATGGACTATTGCGCACTGGCGACCGCCCGCTCGATCCCCGTCGCGCAGGAACTGGCCACGCATTTCGAGGCGCTGAAGCTGGAGCATGAGATCGGCCCGCTGAAGATCAAGATCTCCGGCTGCATCAACGCCTGCGGCCACCACCACGTCGGACACATCGGGATTCTCGGTCTCGATCGTGCAGGCGTCGAAAACTACCAGATCACCCTCGGCGGCGATGGCACCGAGGACGCGGTGATTGGCGAAAAGACCGGCCCGGGCTTTGCCTATACCGAGATCGTCCCCGCCATCGAGCGCATCCTGCGGGCCTATCTGGAGCTTCGCACCGAGCCGTCCGAGACCTTCCTCCAGGCCTTCAAGCGGGTCGGGATGGAGCCGTTCAAGGCCGCGCTCTACGACACGGAAGACGCACAAGATGCCGCGTGACGGGCGCCATGAAGGCCCCGTTGCGGAACGGGTCGCCGCGCTGAATGCGCGCTACAAGCATCATTCCGCGACTGCGGTGCTGGAGCATGCGCTGAAGGACGACGATCTGGGCCAGGTGGCGCTCGTCAGCTCCTTCGGAGCGGAATCTGTCGTGCTTCTTCACCTCGTTTCCGTCATTGCTCCGGAAACACCGGTCCTCTTCATCGACACGCGGATGCTTTTCCAGGAGACGCTCGACTATCAGCGTGAGCTGGCCGAGAAGCTGCACCTCTGCGACGTCCGCACGATCCGCGCCGCCCAGCCCCGCGTGGCCTTCGAGGACCCGGACAACACGCTTCACCAGTTCAATACTGACGCCTGCTGCAACGTCCGCAAGGTGGAACCGCTGGAACGCGCCCTCGCGCCCTTCGACGGCTGGATCACCGGCCGCAAGCGCTTCCAGAACGCCGACCGGGGCACCATCGACTTCTTCGAGAACGAGGGCGACTTCCGCATCAAGGTCAACCCGCTGGCGCATTGGGGCCGCGAGGACCTTGAGGAATACATGGTCGAAAACCGCCTGCCCCGGCATCCGCTGGTGGCCAAGGGCTACCCGTCCATCGGCTGCGCGCCTTGCACCAGCCCGGTGAAGCCGGGTGAAGACCCGCGGGCCGGTCGCTGGCGCGGGCAGGCCAAGACCGAGTGCGGCATCCATTTCATCGACGGCAAGGCCGTTCGGACCCCGAAGGAGAACGCGGCATGAGCGTGATCGTGACCGACGCGGGCTTCGCGCCCGCCCCCGAGCGTCAGGTTGTGGCGCTGGCCGACCTGACTGCCGAGGCCACTGCGGTGGATCTGGCCCATACCGACGACCCCTCCGTTCTGGAGGGCGCGCTTGACCGGCTGACGCTCGTCCGCGTGGCTTTTCCCGCCTTCAATGACGGCCGCGCCTTCACGGTGGGCCGGAAGCTGCGGATGATGGGCTACAAGGGCCAACTCCTCGCCGTTGGTCCGGTGATTGCCGACCAATACGCCATGCTCCGCCGCGTGGGCTTCGACGGGGCCGAGATCCCGGACGAGCTTGCCGCGCGCCAGCCCGAGGAGCAGTGGAAGTTCCGCGCCGCCGACTGGCAGGCGCACCATTATCAGGCCCGCCTCCGCGCCTGACCCATCCCCACCCCGAGATTTCGCCGCAGGGGGAAACCCTTCCCTTGCGGCACTTGCTCGCTTATGGAGGCCATATTGGCCATGACCGAGACGACGACGATGGACGCTGCCCGCCAGAAGCCCCACCTGCCCGACGCGCAGGTCGTGAACAGTGTGAAGCACTGGACCGACCGGCTGTTTTCCTTCCGGGTCAGCCGCCCTGCGACGCTGCGGTTCCGTTCGGGGGAGTTCGTGATGATCGGGCTTCTCGACGACAAGGGCAAGCCCCTGCTCCGTGCCTATTCCATCGCTTCGCCGTCCTGGGACGAGGAATTGGAGTTCTACTCGATCAAGGTGCCGGATGGGCCGCTGACCAGCCGGCTCCAGCACATCCTGCCGGGGGACGAGATCATCCTGCGGCCGAAACCGGTGGGGACGCTGGTGGTGGACGCGCTGCTGCCCGGCAGGCGGCTGTGGTTCCTGGCGACGGGAACCGGGATCGCGCCCTTCGCGTCCCTCATGCGCGACCCGGAGGTCTATGAGAAATTCGATCAGGTCATCATGATGCACACCTGCCGCGAGGTGGCAGAGCTTGAGTATGGCCGGCAACTGGTCGAGGGGTTGCAGGATGACCCGCTGATCGGAGAGATGGTGCAGGGCAAGCTCCGCTACTATCCGACGACGACCCGGGAAGAGTTCCATCACATGGGTCGGGTCACGGACAACCTGTCGTCGGGCAAGGTCTTCGCCGACCTCGGCCTGCCGAAGATGAACCCCGAGGAGGACCGGGCGATGGTCTGCGGGAGCCTGGCCTTCAACGTCGACGTGAAGGCGATCCTGGAGGGGTTCGGGCTGCGTGAGGGTGCGAACTCGGACCCCAAGGAGTTCGTGGTCGAGAAGGCCTTCGTGGGCGACGGGATCTGATTTCGTCCACGGTGGACATTTTCGAATCTTATTGCGCCAACAAGGGCTTGGCAAAATCCGGTAAGGTGGTCTTAACCATCTGAAACAAGGGCCGCGCGGGGAAACCCGGCGGCCCTTCTGCTGTTTCGGTCTGCGCTCGCCAAAGAAAAAGGCCGCGAGGGGTGCTCGCGGCCTTCGGGTCCTCGGCACTGGCCGAAGATTACATGCCAAGCGCGGTCTTGACCTGGGCGATCGTGTCCGCGACCAGAGCCGGATTGGCGCGGGCGGCTTCGACAGCGGTCTTCAGCGTGGTCTTGGTCGCGTCGTCGAGGGCCGAGCCATCGATCAGCGCGACAACGGCGTCGGCGTTGAAGTTCGCCGGGTCCAGTGCGGCAGCAGCGGCATCGGTCGCGGCGGCGGCGGCATCCCCTGCGGCTTCCGTGGTCGCAGCGGCGGCGTCGGTTGCAGCTTCGGTGGTCGCAGCGGCAGCGTCGGTGGCGGCCTCGGTGGTCGCGGCAGCAGCAGCGGCGGCTTCGTCAGCGGCCTTCTGCGCAGCAGCGGCAGCTTCTTCAGCGGCCTTGGCAGCGGCTTCTTCGGCGGCCTTGGCGTCGGCTTCGGCCTGAGCAGCAGCGGCGGCAGCGGCTTCAGCGGCTTCCTGAGCCGGCTTGTAGCTGAACTGGTAGTAGCCGCCAGCGGCCAGAAGGACGACGATGGCGCCGATGATAACGGTTCTGTTCATGTCTCATACTCCCATGACCGGAGCTGGTGCCCGGATGGCGCCCATATGGCACCTTGGTTCCCAAATGAAAAGGGTGCCGCAGTGCAGCACGGGGAAAAACGCCGGAATCCAGAGGAAATCTGGAACTGTGGAAGGGGACCCGGGTTGCAGATACGCCCCGCGGCGTCTAGATTGCCGCCGGATAAACAGCCATCAAAGGACGACTACCATAGCCCGCAGACCGCACAATGCCCCGCCGCAACGCGAAACCGGTCCCCGCATCAACGACCGCATCCGCGCTCCGGAAATCCGCCTGATCGGTGCGGATGGCGAGAATGTCGGGGTCGTGACCCCAGCCCGCGCGATGCAGATGGCCGAGGAAGCCGGACTGGACCTGGTTGAAATCTCGCCGACCGCCGTTCCGCCGGTCTGCAAGATCATGGACTTCGGCAAGTTCAAGTACGAGACGCAGAAGCGCGAGGCGGAAGCCCGCAAGAAGCAGAAGATCATCGAGATCAAGGAAATCAAGTTCCGGCCCGGCACCGACATCCATGACTATCAGGTAAAGATGCGGTCGGTGATGAAATTCCTGGAGGAAGGCGACAAGGTGAAGGTCACCCTGCGCTTCCGCGGCCGCGAGATGGCGCACCAGGAGCTTGGTCTTGAGCTGCTGAACCGTGTCGCCGCCGACGTGGGCGAAGCCGGGAAGATCGAGTCCATGCCCAGGCTGGAAGGCCGCCAGATGGTGATGATGGTCGCGCCGAAGTAAGCGCCGGCGCTGTTGGAACGACGGCGGGGGCTTCGGCCCCCGTTTTCATTGCGCCTCGCGCAACCTCCCGCGCGTTGGAATCTCTTTCAGCAGGCCCCCTACCCCCATTCCGGCAATATCCTCTGCCGTGACCGGCACGCCGCAGATCAGCCGCTCCATCACCCAGTCGGCCCCGTTCAGCGCGGGGCTTCGCACGCAGCCGGGCAGCCCGATCACCGGTGTGTCCTTGAGACTGCCGAGGAAGAGGAGGTTGCCCGGATCGACAGGCATGCCGAAACGGTCGATCACGCCCCCTGCCCTTCGAACCGCCGCCGGAGCGACGTCATGCGGATCCGAGGTGGCAGAGGCCGTCAGGACCAGGATCAGGTCGGCGTCAGTGACGCTGGCAAGGGCAGCAGCCAGGTCGGCCTCGCGGTGCGGGGAATGGAGGTGGGTGGTGAGGCCAGCCCCCAGCGCGGAAAGGCGTTGGGTGATCGCATCTGCGCCGAGTGGCTTGGCGTGGGGGTCGGTGTGGGTTTCGACCAGCGCGACTCGGCTGAGCTTCGCCGGACGGAGGCGCAGCGCGCTGGCACCGGCGGTGCTGGCGGCGGTGACGGAAGAACGGGCGACCCCGTAGGCGATGATCTTCACGGTCGCCGCCATCTCGCCTGCCGCAAGCCTTTGCCAGCGCGGGACGGTGGCGAAGGTGATCATCGGGTCTACGGCATTCAGCGCGTTCACGCGGTCGGGGGCGACCTCCAGGACGCCGGCAAGGCGGGCATGAAGGTTGACGCGTCCGGTGCCGACAGGGCGGAGATCGAGGCCGGCCGCGACCGGGTCGCGAACGAGGGCCTTTGCGATGGCAAGCGCGGCTGCATCTTCGTGCAGGTCGCCCTGGTCAAGGCAGGCAACGATGACCTCTGTCCGGCCCGTGGCGCGGAGTTGGGCGATTTCGCCGGGACCGAGGGTGCAACCCTTGCGCAGGCGGCCGTCCGGAAGGGCGACGGAATGGGCGAGGATCGCGCCTTCCGCTTCCGACAAGGGGATCGGGCCGAAACGCATTACTTTCTCAGCGTCGCGGTGATCTGGGCAATGATGCTGACCGCGATCTCGGCAGGCGTCTTGGCACCGATGTCAAGGCCGACGGGCGCGTGGATCTTCGTGATCTGCTCGGGCGTGAAGCCCGCCCCGGTCAGCCGCTCAACGCGCTTGGCATGGGTGCGGGTAGAGCCCAGGCAGCCGAGGTAGAAGGCGGGTGAGGACAGGGCGAAGCGGATCGCCGGGTCGTCAAGCTTGGGGTCGTGGGTCAGCGTGACGATGGCGGTGCGGGCGTCAGGCTGGAGTTTCGCCAGCGCCTCGTCGGGCCAGTCGTCTAGGATGGTCTCGCCCGGGAAGCGCTCGGCCGAGCCGAAGGCGCCACGGGGGTCGATCAGGGTGGGGGCATAGCCGCAGGTGCGGGCGATCTGGAGGAGCGGCTGGGCGATGTGGACCGCGCCGATGACAATCAGGCGGAGGGGCGGGTTGTGGATGGCGATGAAGCGGCCGTCCTCCTCCATGCCGGAGCGGTCGGACTTGAAGCGGGCGTCGGCGGCCGGATCCTGGCCCGGCGTGACGAGGGTGCGGGTCCAGGTGGCGGGGGTCGTGACGATGGCGGCGGCGCGGGGGGCGGCACGGGCCTCGATCAGTTTGGACAGAAGGACTTCCGGAAGCGCCTCCGGGCCGTCCCCGACGGGTTCGACAAGGACGCGGATCGTTCCACCGCAGGCCAGTCCGGCGGCGAAGGCGGTCTCGTCCGAGACCCCGAAGGTCAGAACGCGGGACTTGCGATCCTGGAGCGCGTCGAGCGCCTCGGTAATTACGGCCCCCTCGACGCAGCCGCCGGAGACGGAGCCGAGCATTTCGCCCTCGCCCGAGATGGCAAGCTGACTGCCCGCCTGGCGCGGGGCGGAGCCCCAGGTCTCGATCACGGTGGCGAGGGCGGCGCCCTTGCCCTGCCGGTGCCAGGCGAGGGCGGCTTCGGGGATCTGGTCGTGGCTGGCGGTCATGGGGCGGAGTATGCGTCCGGCGGCGCGGCGATGCCACCAAAATGACGCGCCGCGGAGGATGCCCGCGGCGCGACTTTGGTATGGGGTGCGGGCTTATCCGCGGTCGGCGGTGCGCAGCAACGGCGTGATCACCCGGACCTCGACGCGGCGGTTGCGCGACTCGCTCGCCTGGGTGTCGACCAGAAGCTCGGTCTCGCCATAGCCCTGGACGACCATGTTCTCCGGCGGGATGTCGAAGTACTCGGTCAGGGCCAGCGCCACCGATTCCGCGCGGCGGTCAGAGAGGGCGAGGTTCATCGCCGCCTTGCCGGTCGCGTCGGTGTGGCCTTCGATCAGGAAGACCTCGCGCGGGTTTTCCTCCAGAAGCTCCTGCATGACACGGCCGAGGTCGGCCAGGTCGCGCGCCTCTTCCGGCGGGATCGCGGCGGAGCCGGAGGCGAAGGTTACCGGTTCCACGTCGATCGTCGCGGCCAGTGCCCGCACTTCCGGAATCTCGCGGATCTGGCGGAGCGAGAACTTGCGCCCGACGCGTTCGGCTTCCAGCGCGGCAAGCTCGCGCTTGAGGGCGAGGTCGTCGTCCTTGGACGAGATCACGATGCGGCGCTTGGGCGTCGGCAGGTCGCGGACGACGACGACTTCCTCTTCGGCGAGGTCGTCGATGAGGACGATCTCGCGGCCAAGGTCGTCATAGGTCGCGCGGCGCAGGACCCGGCCGGTGGCAGAGCGGATGGTCACAACCTGCGTGCCATCGGCGCGTTCCACGATGGTCCGGGTCGAGCCGTCGCGGAAGGTCTCGGTCCGCACGGTCGAGCCGGGGCGCCGGATCACGGTGTCGTCGTCCTTGAGCACCCGGTAGGTACCGTCGGGCTGCAGGACGATGACACGGTCACCGGTGTTCGACACGACGCGGGCATCGCCCGAGCCCATCGACGAGACCGTGGTCTCGGTCGCGGCGGCCTCTCGATTGTTCTTGATGATCGCGCCAACGGCGAGCGCACCAAGAGCCAGGAGACCGGCCTTTTCGAGATCCGACAGACCGCTCTTCCGGCCATCGCCAAGGGCCTTGGGCGCGGCGGCGAATTCCTCGGCCGAGCTGCGGGCGGTCTCCTCGGTGATGGTCTCGGTCACGGCGGCGACGACCGATTCCGGGTTGGCTTCGGGCAGCTCTCCGCCTTCGGACAACGGCTCGGTCGGAACCAGTTCCGCAGCTTCCAGTGTGGCCGGATCGATGGCCGTGGGGTCGGCGGTCAGAAGCTTGGTCAGGCTTTCGACCTCGGTCACGGTCACGACCGGCGCTTCGACGGGTTCCGCTTCGAGCGCCGGATCGGGTTCGGCCGTCAGGAGGCCGGCTGCCGGATCGACAATCTCGCCGCCTTCGGTGATGGCGAGCTCGGCTTCCGCTTCGGCCAGAGCTTCGGCGGCTGCGGCCGGGTCTACCGGCTCGGACGTCGCCGGGTCGACCGACGCTTCGGCCTCCGCGTCAACCTCGACCCCGGCCTCCGCGTCAACCTCGACTCCGGCCTCAGCCTCAGCAGCGGGTTCCTCGGCAGCGGGTTCTTCGGCGACCGGCTCTTCAGCGACCGGCTCTTCAGCGACCGGTTCCTCGGAGACCGGTTCCTCGGCGACGGGTTCCTCGGCCACGGGTTCTTCCGCAACCGGCTCTTCCACCGCAGGCTCCTCGACCACGGCCGGGTCTTCAACGGCGGGCTCTTCGGTCACCACAGGCTCTTCCGCAGCCGGTTCTTCCGCTGCAGGCTCTTCGGTCACGACCGGTTCTTCCACCACGGGCTCTTCCGCGACAGGTTCTTCGGCCACCGGCTCTTCAGCAGCAGGTTCTTCCGCGACCGGCTCTTCGGCAGTAGCCTCTTCGACCACGGGTTCTTCCGCAGGCGCGGCTTCCTCGGCAGCGGCAGCCTCGGCAGCAGCGGCTTCGGCAGCAGCCTGGGCCGCCGCTTCAGCTTCTGCGGCTGCCTGCGCCGCGGCCTCGGCAGCAGCCTGTTCTTCGGCGGCCTTGGCGGCAGCCGCTTCGGCTTCAGCCTGGGCCTGGGTCTCGGCTTCGGCAGCGGCTTCGGCAGCAGCGGCAGCCGCATCGGCCTCGGCCTGAGCCTGGGCCTGCGCTTCCGCCTCGGCGGCGGCGGCGGCTTCGGCGGCGGCAGCGGCCTCGGCATCGGCCTGCGCCTTGGCGTCGGCCTCGGCGGCGGCCGCGGCCTCGGCGGCGGCGGCTTCTTCGGCAGCGGCAGCAGCGGCGGCTTCCGCCT